>Ga0180220_1000554_pt1 | contig 39185 bp, 34 predicted proteins | sample eDN5th37CBELigBY_FD_151335 | JGI IMG/M metagenome (GOLD analysis project Ga0180220, IMG submission 151335) | Enriched backyard soil microbial communities from Emeryville, California, USA - eDNA 5th pass 37_C BE-Lig BY (version 2) (version 2) | ecosystem: Environmental > Terrestrial > Soil >... | reverse complement strand
ATGCGGTGCGCGACGATGTGGTGATGGCCACGGGGCGCTCGGACTACCCGAACCAGGTGAATAACGTGCTGTGCTTTCCGTACATCTTCCGCGGCGCGCTGGATGTGGGCGCCACGACCATCACGCGGGGCATGGAGAAAGCCGCCGTCGAGGCCATTTGCCAATTGGCGCAGGAAGAACAGAACGATGTCGTGGCCGCCGCATATGGCACTTACGGCGTGTCCTTCGGGCGGGATTATTTCATCCCCAAGCCTTTCGATCCGCGCCTGATCGTGCGCATCGCTCCGGCGGTGGCCAGGGCGGCGATGGACGACGGCGTGGCGAGCCGTCCGCTCGCCGATATGGATGGCTACGCCCAGCAATTGCAGCAGTTCGTCTACCGCTCGGGCTCCTTCATGAAGCCGCTGTTTTCCACGGCCAAGAAGCTGGTGCGCGAAGGCGGCAAGGCGCGCATCGTCTTTACCGAAGGCGAGGACGAGCGCGTATTGCGCGCGGTCCAGATCATCGTCGACGAAAAGCTGGCCCGGCCCATCCTGGTGGGCCGCCCCGCGGTGCTGGCCGACCGCATCAAAAAGTACGGCCTGCGGCTGCGTTTGGGGCAGGACGTCGAAGTCACCAACCCGGAATTCGACGAACGCTTCCATCAATACTGGACGACCTATTGGGAACTGATGTGCCGGCGCGGCATCAGCAAGGAAATGGCGCGGGTGGAAATGCGCCGCCGGCTGACCCTGATCGGCGCCATGATGGTGCATCTGGGCGACGCCGACGGCATGATCTGCGGCACCGTCGGCTCTTATGCCGACCACCTGCGCTTCATCGACGAAGTCATAGGTAGGGCGCCGAATGCCAAGACCTACGCGGCCATGAACATCCTGTTGCTGGCCGAGCGCACCATCGCGCTGGCCGATACGCATATCAACGATAACCCGGATGCCGAGCAAATCGCCGAAATCACCATGGCCGCCGCGGCCGAAATGCGCCGCCTGGACATGGAGCCCAAGGTGGCGCTCTTGTCGCGCTCCAACTTCGGCACCGGCAGCTCGGCATCGGGCGCCAAGATGCAGCAGGCGCTGGCTCTGGTGCGCGAGCGCGAGCCCGGCCTGGAGATCGATGGTGAAATGCATGGCGATTGCGCGCTCGACGAGGCATTGCGCAAGCGCATCCTGCCCAGCACCACGCTGCGCGGCGAGGCCAATCTGCTGATCTGCCCGAATGTGGATTCGGGCAATATCGCCTATAACCTGCTCAAGACGGCGGCGGGCGGCAATGTGGCGGTCGGCCCCTTCCTGCTGGGCGTCAATGCGCCGGTACACATCCTGACGTCCAGCTCGACCGTGCGCCGCATCGTGAATATGGCGGCGCTCACGGTGGTGGACGCCAATACGCCGCGTTCAAGCTGAACCCATGCAGGCGAGCAAGAAGCCCGTCGGCCTGATACTGATGGGCGGCGGCGCCCGCGCAGCCTACCAGGTCGGCGTGCTGGCGGGCATCATGGAGATACTCGACCCCGGCCGATCGCCCGGCTTCGCCAATCCCTTCGATATCATCTGCGGGTCTTCCGCCGGCGCCGTCAATGCGGGGGCGCTGGCCTGCCATGCCCACGATCCGCATCAGTCCATGGATCGCCTGGAGGCTTTATGGAGCGATATCCAGACGGGCATGGTGTATCACGCCGACATGCCGCGTTTGCTGCGCACCGGCCTGAGGTGGTTCGCCATGCTGGCCATAGGCTGGATGCTGCCGAAACTGCGCAGCCAACAGCCCAGATCCTTGCTGGACAACCAGCCGCTGGGCGACCTGCTGGGGAAGACCCTGGATTTCGACCGGCTGCGCCGCAATCTGTCGGAAGGGCGGCTGAGCGCCCTGGCGATCACCGCCACGGCCTATACCACCGGCGAACACATGACCTTCTACCAATCCGAGAGCACGATCAAGCCATGGCGGCGCTCTTTGCGGCAGGCGGTTCCCTGCAATATCGGCATCGACCATATTCTTGCGTCCAGCTCGATACCCTTCGTCTTCCCGGCCCAGGCGATGTTGGTGCGGGGCCAGACGCTATGGTGCGGCGACGGCTCGATGCGCCAGCTCGCGCCCATGAGCCCCGCCATCCACCTGGGCGCCCAGAAAATCGTCGTCATAGGCACGGGCTATAAAGACGACACGCATCCGGAAAACAGGGCGACCGATCCCGGCTACCCCACTTTGGCGCAGATCGGCGGCCATGCGCTGTCCAATATCTTCCTGGACAGTTTGTCCATGGATGTGGAACGTATGCAACGCATCAATGAGCTGCTTGCGCAACTGCCTCCAAATGTATTAAAAAGCCAGTCGTTGCGGCCGGTCGAGACCTTTGTCGTCACGCCCAGCCGTTCATTGGATGACATTGCGCTTGCTCATTTGCACGAAATGCCGCGCGCAGCGCGTACCCTTTTCCGCGTCCTTGGTGTATCGTCTGCTTCCAGATATAAATCAGGGGGCGAAGGCGCCCTGGTCTCGTATTTGCTGTTCGAGGCCGGCTATACCCAAGAGCTCGTACGTCTCGGGCGAGCCGATAGCATGAGCCGTGTTGAAGAAGTGAAAGCGTTTTTCAAGGAGACGCCCGAATGAGCCAAGCGCAGTCGTTGCAGAAGAAATTGCAAAAAGGCGGTTTGATCAATGTGTCCTCCGACTCCCAGGGCGAAGCGATCAGGGCCGCGCAAGCGGCCGGCATGACGGCCTATGTGGTGGACTGCGATCGCGCCAGAAGCCGGTCCGCCGTCCTGCGCGCGGTGGTCAAGGCGGTGGACTTTCCAGAGTATTTCGGCGGCAACCTGGATGCCTTGTACGATTGCTTGTGCGATACCGTGCTGGATCACAAGAACGGCCTGTTTCTCTGGTTCCACAATCTGCATTCCGGCGACCCCGCGCTGACGGAAGACGCGGCCGCGATAGAGGCCGTGTGCGCCGACGTGGTGGATTTCGCCGCCAACAATGAGCGCCAGTTCGCCTATACCATCGTCCATGCGGGCAGGCATCCGGACCCGGAACCGGGCGTGGAGCCCACGCCGTACTCGGGCTCGGAATAGGCCGGAGCAGGCGCACTCGGGCCGGCGCCTGGCGTACTCAAGCTTAGGGCCTCTTTTAGCATTGACAGGCCCTAGGCTCCGGCGGGGCTCAGCGCCGGCCTGCCCGGTGCCTGATCAGTCCCAGCCGCACAGGGCGCTGGCCGCCGCGATCAGCGCCAGCCCGGCGGTTTCAGTGCGCAATACGCGCTTGCCGAAGGCGATCGGCGTCAGGCCCTGCCTTGCCATCAGTGCCTGTTCTTCGTCCGACCAGCCGCCTTCCGGGCCGACCAGCAGGCTGATGCGCTCCGGCCTGTCCTGCAGCGCCTCGGCCAGGGTCCGGTCGGCGCCGGGATGGCAGAAGAGCATGCTGGATGGAGCGGCTTCGGCTTCTCGCAGGTATTGGCCCAATGTGCGGGGCTCGTCCAGCGCCATGATGCGATTGCGCCCGCACTGCTCGCTGGCAGCGCGCACGATGCGGCGCCAATGCTCCATCCGCTTGCGCAAACGGTCGCCGCCAAGCTGCAGCACGCTGCGCTGGGCGGCGATCGGAACGACGCGCGCGGCGCCGAGCTCCACGGCTTTTTCTATGATCCAGTCCATTTTCTCACCCGCGGCCAAGCCCTGCACCAGGGTGACATGGCCCGGCAGCTCGGCCTCTAGCGGCTCGTGCGCGCCCAGCCTGGCATGGGCCTGCGTGCCCGACAGGGCCAGCGTGGCGGGGTATTGGCCGCCGCGGCCGTCGAACAGTACGATGGAAGCGCCTTCCTTGAGCCGCAGCACGCGCACGGCGTGGTGGGCGGTCTCGCTGGGCAGCGCCACCGTGGTGTCGGAAACCAGGTCGGCGGGACAATAAAAGCGCGGTATGGCCATAGGGTAGTCGGGATTGCAGTGTCGGAGTGATGATACAGAAAAGAAAGCCCCCACGCCGCTCCGCCTCGCGGCTTGCAGGCCGCTCCGATTCGCCAGGCGCTGGACAGTCCGCAGTGGACTGTCCAGCGTCCGGGCTCAGCCTGCGGGTTGCCGCCCCCGGAAGGGGGCGTTGTTGCCGGGGGCGCCGAGCCTTGGGGCGGCCCGGCGGCAAAAAGAAAGCCCCCACGCCGCTCCGCCTCGCGGCTTGCAGGCCGCTCCGATTCGCCAGGCGCTGGACAGTCCGCAGTGGACTGTCCCGTGTCCGGGCTCAGCCTGCGGGTTGCCGCCGCCCGAGGAGAGGTCCGAGGCAAAAGAACCGGAGGGGCGCCGGTGGTAAAATCAGAGGCTTTGTAAAACCTTCATCCACGGCCCCCCGCTTTTCATGGCGCCGGGTGCCGGCTGCGAGTCTTAAATGAGTCTTACGCCTGCCCAAGATTCGTCCATGGCCAATGCGATACGCGCGCTGGCCATGGACGCGGTTCAACAAGCCAATTCGGGTCACCCCGGCGCCCCGATGGGGATGGCGGACATAGCCGAAGCTTTATGGACGCGCCATTTGCGCCATAACCCCGCCGATCCCGCCTGGCTCGATCGCGACCGTTTCGTGCTGTCGAACGGGCACGGCTCCATGCTGATTTACGCCTTGCTGCACCTGACCGGCTACGACCTGCCCATCGAGGAACTCAAAAACTTCCGCCAACTGCACTCGCGCACGCCGGGCCACCCTGAAGTCGGCATCACCCCCGGCATCGAAACCACCACGGGGCCGCTGGGCCAGGGGCTGGCCAATGCGGTGGGCATGGCCCTGGCCGAAGCCCTGCTGGCGCAAGAGTTCAATCGCGAGCACCACAAGGTCGTCGATCACTACACCTACGCCTTCGTGGGCGATGGCTGCCTGATGGAAGGCATTTCGCACGAGGCCTGCTCGCTGGCCGGCACGCTGAAACTGTCCAAGCTCATCGTCTTCTACGATGACAACGGCATTTCCATCGACGGCCGCGTCGAGAACTGGTTCGGCGACAATACCCCCTTGCGTTTCGCCAGCTATGGCTGGAATGTGATACCCGATGTCGACGGCCACGACATCGCCGCCGTGGACCGCGCCATCCAGCAAGCCAAGCAATACGCGGCGCAGGCCGGCGGCCCCACGCTGATATGCTGCCGCACCGTCATAGGCAAGGGCGCGCCGCACGCCGCGGGTACCGAAAAAGTCCATGGCTCGCCGCTGGGCAAGGACGAAATCGAAGCGACCCGCGCAGCCTTGAACTGGCCTTTCCCGCCGTTCGATATTCCCGCCGAAATCTATGCGTACTGGGACGGCAAGGAAAAAGGGCGCCAAATGCAGTCCGAATGGCAGCAGCGCTTCGATGCCTACGCCCAGGCTTATCCCGCCGAGGCCGAACAATTGCAGCGCCGCATGCGCGGCGAGCTGCCGGCCGATTTCGCGGAACGCTCGCGCGCGCTGATCGCGGCGGCCAATCAAAAGGCCGAAACCGTCGCCACGCGCAAGGCGTCGCAGCTGGCGATCGCCGGGCTGGTCGAGATCCTGCCGGAAATGCTGGGCGGGTCTGCCGACCTGACCGGATCCAACCTGACCGACTGGAAGGGCGCGGAACCCGTGCGCGCGGGCGGGACGCACCTGCGTTTCGGCCGCCATATCAATTACGGCGTGCGCGAATTCGGCATGGCCGCCGTCATGAACGGCATTGCGCTGCATGGCGGCTACCTGCCTTTCGGCGGCACCTTTCTTACGTTTTCGGACTATTCCCGCAACGCCATACGCATGGCGGCGCTGATGAAGCAGCGGGTGATCCATGTCTTCACGCACGACTCCATCGGCCTGGGGGAAGACGGCCCCACCCACCAGTCGGTGGAGCACGCCGCCAGCCTGCGGCTGATTCCCAACCTGCAAGTATGGCGCCCCTGCGACACCACCGAAACCGCGGTGGCGTGGACGCATGCGGTTCAACGGCCCGTCAGCGTCGGCATGGCGGTGCGCGGCGGCGGCCCCAGCGCATTGTTGCTGTCGCGCCAGAACCTGCCTTTCGTGCCGCGCGATGACGAGACCATCGCCGCCATCCAACGCGGCGGCTATGTGCTGCGCGACGCCAGGAATCCGCGGGCGGTGATCATCGCCACAGGTTCCGAAGTATCTTTGGCGCTGGCCGCGCAGGAACAACTGGCCGCCAAGGGTATTGCGGTGCGCGTCGTTTCCATGCCCTGCACCCAGGTATTCGATGCGCAGGACGCCGCCTGGCGGGAAGCCGTGCTGCCCAAGGGGCTGCCGCGCGTCGCCGTCGAGGCCGGGGTCACGGCGGGCTGGTACAAATACGTAGGAACCGATGGCGCGGTCGTCGGCCTGGACACCTATGGCGAGTCCGCCCCCGCGGGCGCTTTGTTTGAATTTTTTGGCTTGACCGCCGAGCACGTTGCTGCGGCTGTGGAACAGGTTTTGTAAACAGGAGATCTAACATGACAATTCGCGTGGCGATCAACGGCTATGGCCGCATAGGCCGCAATATTCTGCGGGCGCACTACGAAGACGGCAAAAAGCACGATATCCAGATCGTGGCCATCAACGACCTGGGCAATCCCAAGACGAATGCCCACCTGACGCAGTACGACACGGCGCACGGCAGGTTTCCGGGCACGGTTTCCGTCGATGGCGACTACATGGTGGTCAACGGCGACAAGGTCCGCGTGCTGGCCAACCGCGACCCGTCCGCCCTGCCTTGGGGCGAGCTCGGCGTGGACGTCGTGCTGGAATGCACGGGCTTCTTCACCAGCAAGGAAAAGGCCAGCGCCCACCTGCGCGGCGGCGCCAAGAAGGTGATCATTTCCGCACCCGGCGGCAAGGACGTCGATGCCACTATCGTGTACGGCGTGAACCACAAGGTGCTCAAGGCCAGCGATACCGTCATTTCGAACGCCTCTTGCACCACCAACTGCCTGGCGCCGCTGGTCCAGCCGCTGCATGAAAAACTGGGCCTGCTGAACGGCCTGATGACGACCATCCATGCCTATACCAACGACCAGGTCCTGACCGACGTCTATCACGAAGACCTGCGCCGCGCCCGTTCGGCCACGCACAGCATGATCCCCACCAAGACCGGCGCCGCCTCGGCGGTCGGCCTGGTCATGCCCGAGCTCAACGGCAAGCTGGACGGCTACGCCATCCGCGTGCCCACCATCAACGTGTCCATCGTCGACCTGTCTTTCGTGGCCGCCCGCCAGACCACCGTGGAGGAAGTCAACGGCATCCTGAAGGCCGCCTCGGAATCCGGCCCCTTGAAGGGCATTTTGAACTACAGCGAAGAACCCCTGGTGTCGGTGGACTACAACCACGACCCGGCCTCCAGCACGGTCGATGCCAGCCTGACCAAGGTGTCGGGCTCGCTGGTCAAGGTGTCTTCCTGGTATGACAACGAATGGGGTTTCTCCAATCGCATGCTGGACACCACCGTCGCGCTGATGACGGCCAAGTAAGCGGTCTTTCTTCACCGGGAGGGCGGGGCAACCCGCCCTTTCCATGTCCGTCCACCGCCGTTTGTCCACTGCCTGTACCACGGCCTATTCCTCGCGCATGGCGCCCATCATCATGTCTACTGTCCTGACTCTTTCCTCCCTGGCGAAATCAGGCGCGCTTGCGGGCAAGCGCGTTTTCATCCGCTCCGATCTGAACGTGCCGCTGAAAGACGGCAAAATCACTGAAGATACCCGCATACGCGCCTCGGTGCCGGCCATACGCATGGCGCTGGACGCAGGCGCGGCCGTCATGGTCACCTCGCACCTGGGGCGTCCGGTCGAAGGCACGGTGGCGCCGGCCGACACGCTGGCGCCGATTGCGCAGCGCCTCTCCGAACTGCTGGGCATGCCGGTGCCGCTGGCGGCCGACTGGGTCGACGGCGTGCAGGTCGGCCCGGGGCAGGTGGTGCTGCTGGAAAACTGCCGCTGCAATGTGGGCGAGAAAAAGGACGACGAAGGGCTGTCGCGCAAAATGGCGGCGCTTTGCGACGTCTATGTGAACGATGCTTTCGGCACGGCCCACCGCGCCGAGGCGACCACCCACGGCATGGCCCGGTTTGCGCCGGTGGCCTGCGCCGGCCCCTTGCTGGAAGCCGAACTGCAGGCCCTGGGACGGGCGCTGCAGAACCCGCAGCGCCCGCTGGTAGCCATCGTGGGGGGCTCCAAAGTGTCCACCAAGCTGTCGATCCTGCGGGCCCTGGCCGAAAAAGTCGATCAACTGGTCGTGGGCGGCGGCATCGCCAATACCTTCATGCTGGCGGCGGGCTTGCCCATAGGCAAGTCTTTGGCCGAGCCCGACCAGGCGGACCAGGCGCGCGCGGTCATCGAGCTGATGAAGCAGCGCGGCGCGGAAGTGCCCATCCCCACCGACGTGGTCTGCGCCAAGCAGTTCAGCGCCGACGCGCCGGCCAGCGTCAAGCCGTCCGATCAAGTGCAGGACGATGACCAGATCCTGGACATCGGCCCCGATACCGCCCAGACGCTGGCCGGTGTCCTCAAGAAGGCGGGCACCATCGTCTGGAACGGCCCCGTGGGCGTGTTCGAGTTCGATGCTTTCGCCCATGGCACGAAAGTGGTGTCGCAGGCCATCGCCGATTCCAGCGCCTTCTCGATCGCGGGCGGCGGCGACACCCTGGCGGCTATCGCCAAATACGGCATAGAGGACAAGGTCGGCTACATTTCCACCGGCGGCGGCGCTTTCCTGGAATTCCTGGAGGGCAAGACTTTGCCGGCCGTGGCGGTGCTGCAGCAGCGCGCGCTCGATAGCGCCCGATAGCCTTCCATGGCGTCCGGCCATTTTATCCGGTAGCCGCTCGCGAGCAGGCGCGATGGCGACAGGCGCTTGCCCGCTTCCGGTTTGCCGTCCGGATCACGGGTAGGCGCAGGCGCCCCTTGCATGGCCGCCAAGGCATCGTAGAGCCGGGCCATGGGGTAGGGCTTGCCGTCCGTGCCCAGGTAGCACGGCAGGGCGTCGGGAAGCAGCAGCAGATGCGCGCAGGCGCGCGCGGCGTCCTCGATATGGAAGCGGTTGACCCAGTGGGTTCCCGATGCGGGCACGGCCGCCTGGCCGAGCCGCAAGCGCCGCATCAACTTGTCGCGCCCCGGACCGTACAGGCCCGACAGGCGAAAGGCCACGGACCGCCCCGGCAGGCGCTCGCGCAGCCTGTGTTCAGCGTCCAGCAGTATCCGGCCCCCGGCCGTCGCGGGCCGCGGCGGCGTGTCTTCGTCCACCCAGTCCGTGGAAGGCCCGTATACGGCGCTGGACGATACGAACAGGAAGCGCCGCAGGGCCGCCGCGTCCAGATTGTCCAGCAGCCTGGCCGGCCCGTCGATGAACACGGCCCGATACGCGGCTTCGCTGCGTTCGCCGGGCGCCGGCGCATAGAGCACATGGCTGATGCCCGAGGGAAGCGCCCGCAGCGCCGCGCTGTCCGTTGCAGAGGCTGCGATCCAGCGCAGGCCTTGCGGCCCTTCCGCGGGAGGGCGGCGGCGCAGGCCCAGCACCTTGCATCCCTGCTCTTGCAGCAGCATGCCGCTGCGCCGGCCCAGATCGCCGCCGACGACGAGTATGAGTGAGGAATGGAGGTGCATGAGGGAGGCTTCCAGATGCTATGCTACATCGTAGAATAACAGTCCCGCCGGCCGCCCCCCGGGCGGCCGGGGACGCGCACCGGTTGCTGGCCGGCCACCTCGAGGCATACGACATGATATACAAGAACTTCATCGGCAATAAATGGGTCAGTGCGCTGTCGGGCCAGTCCCTGCCCGTGGTCGACCCGTCCGACGGCCAGCTTTTTGCGGAGATCGCCCGTTCGGGAGCCGCCGACATCGATGCGGCGGTCCATGCGGCGCGCGCGGCCTACGAAGGCGCATGGGGCGCGATGCCGCCGGCGCAGCGCAGCCGCCTGCTGCTGCGCCTGAGCTCGGCCTTGCTCGCCCAGCAGGATGAATTGGCGCGCATCGAATCGCGCGATACGGGCAAGCCGCTGAAGCAGGCGCGGGCGGATGCCGCGGCGGTGGCCCGGTATTTCGAGTTCTATGGCGGCGCGGTCGACAAACTGCATGGCCAGACCATCCCATATCCGGCCAATTACACGGTCATGACCCTACGCGAGCCTCATGGCGTCACCGGCCATATCGTGCCCTGGAATTATCCCTTGCAGATTTTCGGCCGCAGCGTGGCTGCGGCCCTGGCGGCAGGCAATGCCTGCGTGGTCAAGCCCGCGGAAGACGCCTGCCTTTCCCTCTTGAAGGTGGCGGAAATCGCCATGGAAGCCGGCCTGCCGGCGGGGGCGCTGAATATCTGCACCGGCCTGGGCGCGGAAGCCGGCGCGGCCCTGTCGGCGCATCCGGGCATCGATCATGTTTCCTTCACCGGTTCGCCGCAGACCGGCAAGCAGGTGGCCACGGCGGCTGCCGCGCATTTCGCCCCGGTTACGCTGGAACTCGGCGGCAAATCCCCGCAAATCCTGTTTTCCGACGCCGACATCGACGCGGCCTTGCCCGTGGTATTGAACGCCATCATCCAGAACGCGGGCCAAACCTGCTCGGCGGGCAGCCGGCTGCTGGTGCAGCGCGCCATCTACGCCGACGTGCTGGGGCGCCTGTCGGAACTTTTCAAGGCCACGCGCACCGGTCCGGCCGGCGACGATCCCGATTGCGGGCCCTTGATCAGCGCCAGGCAGCTCGAGCGGGTGCGCGGCTACTTGAGCGAGGCCGATGGCACGGGCGTTTCCGTGGCGGCGCAAGGCGTATTGGACGCCAACGCCCCCAAAGGCGGCTTTTATCAACCCCCGGTATTGCTCGGCGATGTGCCGCCCACCCATAAGCTGGCCCAGGAGGAAATTTTCGGGCCGGTGCTGGCGGCCATTCCCTTCGACACCGAGGCGGACGCGCTACGCATTGCCAACAGCACGGCTTTCGGCCTGGTGGCGGGGGTCTGGACGCAGGATGGCGGCCGGCAGTTCCGCATGGCGCGCAAGCTGCGTTCGGGCCAGGTTTTCATCAACAATTACGGCGCGGGCGGCGGCGTGGAACTGCCTTTCGGCGGCACGGGGCAATCGGGCTACGGACGCGAAAAAGGCTTTGAAGCCTTGTATGGCTTCACCATCGTCAAGACCATCGCCATAAAACATTAGTATTTGGAATCGGCATCATGACGACGCAGCAACAAGCGCTGGTGCGCACGCACCCGGACGAACTTCTGGTGGGCCTGGTATCGGTTTCCGACCGGGCTTCCGCGGGAGTCTATCAGGACCAGGGCATACCGGCCCTGCGGGAATGGCTGGAAGCCGCCTTGCTGCGGCCGCCGCAGTTCGCCACCCGCTTGGTCCCCGACGAGCCGTCCCGCATTTCGGCCGCGCTGACCGAGCTGGTCGACACCCTGGGCTGCGACCTGGTCTTGACCACGGGCGGCACGGGTCCGGCCCGGCGCGACGTGACGCCGGAAGCCACGCTGGCGGTGGCCACGCGCGAGATGCCGGGTTTCGGCGAGCAGATGCGCCAGATCAGCCTGAAATTCGTCCCCACCGCCATTCTTTCCCGGCAAGTGGCCGTCATACGCGAAACCGCCGACCATGCCGCCCTCATCATCAACTTGCCGGGGCAGCCCAAGGCCATCAAAGAGACGCTGGAAGGCCTGAAGGGCGGCGACGGGCAAGCCGCCGTGCCGGGCATCTTCGCGGCCGTGCCTTATTGCATAGACTTGATAGGCGGGCCCTACATCGAAACGCGGGAAGAGGTCATCAAGGCCTTCCGGCCCAAGTCGGCCATACGGCCCAGCGGGGGCTGATCGCAGCCAGCCTGCGTTGGCCGGAATCAGCCGGGCCGTCGCGGCGCTTTTCAGCCTTGCCGGACGCAGCTTCCGGGCTGGGGGCCGGCCTGGCTCGCGCTGTATCCTCTGGATACTCGGCCGGCCGTAAAGGGGTCGCGCGTTCGGGTAAAATGGCTGGATACACCCTATTCCAATTATCAGTTCAGGAGTCTATTCATGGCCCTTGTTTCCATGCGCCAGTTGCTCGACCATGCCGCCGAAAACGGCTATGGCATCCCGGCATTCAACGTCAACAATCTTGAACAAGTTCAAGCCATCATGGAAGCAGCCGATGAAACCGACAGCCCGGTCATCATGCAGGCATCGGCCGGCGCCCGCAAGTACGCCGGCGAAGGCTTCCTGAAATACCTGATCCAGGCCGCGGTCGAATCCTACCCCCATATTCCCGTCGTCATGCACCAGGACCACGGCCAGTCGCCCGCCATTTGCCAGGGCGCCATCGACCTCGGCTTTTCCAGCGTGATGATGGACGGTTCCCTGAAGGAAGACGGCAAGACCGTCGCCGACTACGAATACAACCTGGACGTCACCCGCCGCGTCGTTGACATGGCGCACAAGCTGGGCGTGACCGTGGAAGGCGAGCTGGGCTGTCTGGGCTCGCTGGAAACCATGAAGGGCGACAAGGAAGACGGTCACGGCGCCGAGGGCACCATGACCATGGAACAATTGCTGACCGATCCCGAGCAGGCCGCCGATTTCGTCCGCCATACGCAGCTCGACGCGCTGGCCATCGCCATCGGCACCAGCCACGGCGCCTACAAGTTCACGCGCAAGCCCACGGGCGACATTTTGTCGATTTCCCGCATCAAGGAAATCCATCATCGCCTGCCCAACACCCATCTGGTGATGCACGGCAGCTCCAGCGTGCCCCAGGAATTGCTGGCGGAAATCCGCCAGTTCGGCGGCGACATGAAGGAAACCTACGGCGTGCCCGTCGAAGAAATCCAGGAAGCCATCAAGTTCGGCGTGCGCAAAGTCAATATCGATACCGACATCCGCCTTGCCATGACGGGCGCCATACGCCGCTTCATGGCTGAAAACCCATCCAAGTTCGATCCGCGCGAATACCTGAAGCCGGCCCGCCAGGCGGCCAAAGCCATTTGCAAGCAGCGCTACGAGCAATTCGGCACCGCCGGCAATGCCGGCAAGATCAAGCCCATACCGTTGCAGGAAATGGCCAGGCGCTACGCCGCCGGCGAACTCGCCCAGGTTGTTCAATAGTTCAATAGGGCGGCCTGCGCAGGGGCTCGCGTCGGGGGGCGCATAGAGCGGGTCGCACGAAACGGCCTGGCGTTGCAGCCCGAGGTTTTCCGATTCCGCCCTGGTTTTTAGTCCGCCCTGCGCCCAAGGGGCGGGATCGCTTATTAAGGACATATTTTGCTTACGGCCCTTCATCAAACCAGCATCAAGTCGCTGCCCCTGGTGGCGCGCGGCAAAGTCCGGGACATGTACGCCGTCGGCGACGACAAGCTGCTTATCGTGGCCACCGACCGCATCTCCGCCTTCGATGTCATTCTCGACGATCCCATACCAGGCAAGGGCCGGGTGCTGACGGAGCTTACCGAGTTCTGGCTGAAGAAACTGGCCCACATCATATCCAATCACTCCACGGGCATCGCCCCGGAAGACGTGGTCGCCCCCGAAGAGCGCGAACAGGTCGAAGGGCGGGCGGTGGTGGTGAAGCGCCTCAAGCCCATACTGGTGGAGGCGGTGGCGCGCGGCTACCTGATAGGCTCGGGCTGGAACGACTATCGGCGCACGGGCGGCGTGTGCGGCATCAAGCTGCCCGAGGGGCTGCAGCAGGCCAGCCGCTTGCCGCAGCCCATTTTCACTCCGGCGGCCAAGGCGGAATTCGGCTCGCACGACGAGAACGTGGATTTCGACTACGTGGTCGAGCAAGTGGGCCGGCAGTTGGCCGAAGAAATCCGCGACACGTCCTTGCGGCTGTATACCGAAGCCGCCGAATACGCTGCGACGAAAGGCATCATCATCGCCGACACCAAATTCGAATTCGGGCTGGACGAAAACGGCGAGCTCTATTTGATGGACGAAGTGCTGACGCCGGATTCTTCCCGTTTCTGGCCGGCCTCCGAGTACGCGGTCGGCATCAGCCCGCCGTCTTTCGACAAGCAGTTCGTGCGCGATTGGCTGGAAACCCAGCCGTGGGACAAGACGCCTCCCGCCCCCAGGCTTCCTGCGGAAGTGCTGGAGAAGACCGCGGCCAAGTACAGGGAAGCCGCCATGCGGCTGACGGCATAGGTGCAGACATGGCAGAATTTGAAATAAGCGACAGCGATGCGGCGGCGGGCGAAAACAACGGCGGAGCGCCGCAGGTCGGCATCATCATGGGTTCGTCCAGCGACTGGGACGTCATGAAGCATGCCGCCGCCATCTTGAAGGAGTTCGGCGTCGCCCATGAGATGCGGGTCGTATCGGCGCACCGCATGCCCCTGGATATGGTGGATTACGGCGCGCAAGCCGCGGGGCGCGGCTTGCGCGCCATTATTGCGGGCGCCGGCGGCGCGGCCCACCTGCCGGGGATGATGGCGGCGCTGACGCCGGTTCCGGTGTTTGGCGTGCCCGTGCCCTCCAAATATTTGCGCGGCGAAGACTCGCTGCTGTCCATCGTGCAGATGCCCAAGGGCGTGCCCGTCGCCACCTTCGCCATCGGCGAGGCCGGCGCCGCCAATGCCGCCTTGCATGTCGTGGCCTGCCTGGCCACCACGGACGCCGCCTTGCTGCAGAAGCTGGTCGCGTTCCGCGAACGCCAGACCGCCGCGGCCCGGGACATGGTGGTGCCGCCGCACGTCACCCTGTAAGGGCCGCCCATACGCCGGTCCCGCATGTCCGTTTTCTTTCAACATTTCCCCGTTCCTCCGCACTCCAAGATATATAAGCCATGAGCGATGCATCCCAAATTCCTCCTCCGATAATGCCGGGCGACTGGCTGGGCATGATGGGAGGGGGGCAATTGGGCCGCATGTTCTGCCATGCCGCGCAGAGCATGGGCTACAAAGTGGCGGTGCTGGACCCGGACGAACAGAGCCCGGCCGGCTCGGTCGCCGAACTGCATATCCGCGCGGCTTACGAGGATCAGGATGGCCTGGCGCGGCTGGCGGCGCGCTGCAAGGCGATCACGACCGAGTTCGAGAACGTCCCGGCGCAAAGCCTGCGCATCCTGGCGCAGCGTTCCAGGGTCTGCCCTTCGGGGGATGCGGTCGCCGTGGTGCAGGACCGCATTCAAGAAAAAGCCTTCATCGACAAGACCGGCGTGCCGGTCGCGCCCTATGCCGCCATACATGCCGGCGCCGATATCGCCGCGGCGCCCGATGCGCTGTTTCCGGGCATCCTGAAGGCGGCGCGTTTGGGCTATGACGGCAAGGGACAGGCGCGCGTCCAGACGCGCGAGCAGGCCTTGGCGGCTTTCGAAGATTTCAAGCAGGCGCCCTGCGTGCTGGAAGCCATGCTTCCATTGGCGAGCGAGATTTCCATCGTGCTGGCGCGGGCCGCCGACGGCCAGTGCGTGCTGTATCCGCCCGCCCGGAACGAGCACCGCGGCGGCATCCTGGCCGTAAGCACCGTGGACCAGGCGCTGGTGCCCGATGCCCTGGCGCGGCAGGCGGCCGACGCGGCCGTCGCCATCGCCGGCGCGCTGGATTATGTGGGCGTGCTTTGCGTCGAGTTCTTCATCCTGCAGGACGGCCGTCTGGTCGCCAACGAAATCGCGCCGCGCCCGCACAACAGCGGCCACTACACCATGGATGCCTGCGTCAGCAGCCAGTTCGAGCAGCAGGTACGGGCCATGGCCGGGCTGCCGCTGGGCAGTACGCGCTGCATGAATCCGGCGGTGATGCTCAATATCCTGGGCGATGTCTGGTTCGACCCGGACAGCGGGGCCAGGCGCGAGCCCGACTGGCGGGGCGTGCTGGCCGTGCCCGGCGCCCGGCTGCACCTGTATGGCAAGGCGCAGGCGCGGCGCGGCCGCAAGATGGGGCATATCAATGTGCTGGGCGCTACCCTGGAAGAGGCGCGCGCCGCGGCGGCCCGGGCGGCTCGGGCGCTGGGCATCGAGTTCCAGGCTTGACCGGGGGCCAGATGATGCCTGCGACCAACACGCCCAAAGCCGGCACGTCCGAGACTGGCACGTCCGAGACCGGCACGTCCGAGACCGGCATGTCCCAGACGGGCACGTCCGCAACCGGCACGTCCGCAACCGGCATGTCCCAGACGGGCATGTCCGCAAGCGGCACATCCACGCCGGATATGAGCCGCCTCTTGGCCGAGGCCGCAAAGCGCCTGGCCGAGGGCCGCCTGGTGGCCTTTCCGACGGAAACCGTCTATGGTCTGGGGGCCGACGCGGAAAATCCGCAGGCGATCGCCCGCATGTATGCCGCCAAAGGCAGGCCGGCCGATCACCCGGTCATCGTGCATGTGGCGCCGGAGGCGGATTTGTCTTATTGGACAGGCGAGCTTTCCCATGAAGCGCAGGCCCTGGTGCAGGCGTTCTGGCCGGGCCCCCTGACGCTGATCGTGCCGCGCGCGCCCCATGTGTCCGCGGCGGTCAGCGGCGGGCAGGACAGCGTGGGCCTGCGCTGCCCCTCGCACCCCATCGCGCAGGCGCTGCTGCGCGAATTCGCGCGCCTCAAGCCCCATGGGCAGGGCGGCGTCGCCGCGCCGTCCGCCAATAAGTTCGGCCAGGTTTCGCCCACGCATGCGGAGCATGTGCGGGCGGAATTCCCGGAACTGGACGATACGGAATTGATGATATTGGAAGGCGGGCCGTCCCAGGTCGGCATAGAATCCACCATCATCGACGTGTCGCGCGTGAGCCAGGGCGTGGGGCCGGTGCTCTTGCGGCCCGGGCATATCTCATCCGCCCAGCTCGCCGAAGTGCTGGGCGTGGAGCCGCTGCGCCCCGATGCGGCGGCGCCGCGGGTCTCGGGCTCTTTGAAGGCGCACTACGCTCCGCGCACGCCGCTGGCGGTGCTGCCGCTGGATGAGCTGCTGGCCCTGGCCGCGCAGCCGGGGGCGGGGCGCAGCGCCGCGGTCACATTCGGCCCCAAGCCCGATACCGCCCCGTCCGGTGTGGACTGGCTGCAGTGCCCGTCGGACCCGGCGCGCTACGCGCACGATCTCTATGCCCTGCTGCGCCGCCTGGACGGGCAAGGCTATGCCCGCATCCTGATGGAGCAGCCGCCGCGCTCCGCCGCCTGGCAGGCGGTGAACGACCGACTGGGCAGGGCGGCGGCGGCTTTCGTCAAAGACGCCGGATGAAGTCCGCCAAGGCGGCGGTCACGGCAGCCGGCTGATCGCGCTGCGGGCTGTGGCCGCAAGCGGGCAGGATACAGAGCTCCGTCTGCGCAGCCAGACGCTGGATGCCGCGTATCTGTTCCAGCGTGCCGTATTCATCGTCCTCGCCCTGAATGGCCAGTATCGGGCAGCGTATGCGGCTGACATAGGACTCGATATTCCAGCTGCGGAATTCCGGCATCAGCCAGATATCGTTCCAGCTCCAGAATACCGAATCCGGATCGCGGTGATAGCGGCCCAGCTTTTGCGGCAGGTCGGTGCTCAGATAGACTTCACGCGCCGCCCGGATGCCGGCGAGCGTGATTTCCTCCACGAAAATATGTGGCGCGGCGACAGCGATGCCCTTGACCCGCTCGGGATACATGGCCGCATACAGCAAGGCGATGGAGCCGCCGTCGCTGTGGCCGACCAGCACCGGCTTTTCGTGCTCCAGGGACAAGGCCCGGAATAAGGCCGGCAGGGCGTCGCGGGCTTCCACATGCATGTAGTCCGGCGACCGTTTCAGGCCGTCAGCGCGAGGTGTGCTCTGCCCGTAGCCGTAACGCGAAAATACCAGCCCGCGGCTGCCGGTGGCGGCGCATACTCGCGCGGGCCAGTCTTTCCACATGGCCACGCAGCCCAGGCCTTCATGCAGAAAGACCAGCAGCTCGCCTTCGGTGTCGCCCGGCGCCAGCCATTGGTATTCGATGTCGATGAGGCCTTGCGCGGACTGCAGCGCTACGGATTGAACTGCACCTTCCGCCGCCCGGGGCCGGGATTCAGTATGGCGGGATACTTGCGTGTTGTGGTTCTTCGACATAGGGTGGACAGGCGGGCACGGAAAGTCTGCAATATAGCAATAAAGAGTACACTTACCGGCTTCATCCAAAAAAAGGCTATTGTCTTGCCATGAAATTTAGCGAGTTCAAAGCAGGAATGGTTATCGAGCACCCCGCGGTCGTCGTCGACGAGGCGCAAATGGTGTCATTTGCCAAGGCCTACGACCCGCAGTGGTTCCATGTCGACGCGGAGCGGGCGAAGGAAGGGCGCTGGGGCGGGCTGATCGCCAGCGGCTGGCTGACGTGCAGCCTGGCCATGCGCATGGCGGTGGACGCCGCCTTGCATGATTCCGAATCCTTCGGATCCCCCGGCCTGGAAAGGCTGCGCTGGCTCGTGCCGGTGCGGCCGGGCGATGCCTTGCGGCTTGCGGCCACCGTGGATTCAGTGCGCATCTCGTCCACCCGCGACGACTTGGGCATCATGCGCTGGACATGGCGCTTGTTCAACCAGCGCAATGAACAGGTCCTGGAAGCAGAGGCCACCAGCCTGTTCGACCTGGGCTGAAGGCTTTTCTTAGAAAAACGCCTGGATGCCGGTCTGGGCGCGGCCCAGGATCAAGGCATGGACGTCGTGGGTGCCTTCATAGGTATTGACGACTTCCAGATTGACCAGGTGGCGCGCCACGCCGAACTCATCCGATATCCCGTTGCCGCCCAGCATGTCGCGCGCCAGCCGCGCGACGTCCAGCGCCTTGCCGCAGGAATTGCGCTTCATGATGGATGTGATTTCCACCGCGGCCGTGCCTTCGTCCTTCATGCGGCCCAGGCGCAGGCAGCCTTGCAGGGCCAGCGTGATCTCGGTCTGCATGTCGGCCAGTTTCTTCTGGATCAACTGGTTGGCGGCCAGCGGGCGGCCGAACTGCTTGCGGTCCAGGGTATATTGGCGGGCGGTGTGCCAGCAGGCCTCGGCCGCGCCCAGCGCACCCCAGGCGATACCGTAGCGCGCCGAGTTCAGGCAGGTGAAGGGGCCGCGCAAGCCGGTGACGCCAGGCAGCATTTGCTCCGCGGGGACTTCCACCTCGTCCATGACGATTTCGCCGGTGATGGACGCGCGCAAGCCGACTTTGCCGTGTATGGCGGGGGCCGAGAGGCCCTTCATGCCTTTTTCGAGGATGAAGCCGCGCAGTTTGCCGTCGTCGTCTCCGCCGACCACTTTGGCCCATACGATGAACACGTCGGCGATGGGCGAGTTGGTGATCCACATCTTGTTGCCCGTCAATCGGTAGCCGCCATCTGTTTTGACGGCGCGGGTCTCCATGCCGTTGGGGTCGGAGCCGTGATTCGGCTCGGTCAAGCCGAAGCAGCCTATCCATTCGCCGCGCGCCAGCTTGGGCAGGTACTTCCGTTTTTGCTCCGCACTGCCGAATTCATTGATGGGCACCATGACCAGCGAAGACTGCACGCTCATCATGGAGCGGTAGCCGGAGTCGACGCGTTCCACTTCGCGGGCTATCAAGCCGTAGCTGACATAGTTCAGGCCCGCGCCGCCGTATTCCTCGGGTATCGTGGCGCCCAGCAGGCCCAGCTCGCCCATCTCGGCGAAAATGGCGGGATCGGTCTTTTCATTGCGGAAGGCCTCGAGCACGCGGGGCGCCAGCTTGTCCTGGGCGTAGGCGAGTGCGGCATCGCGCACCATGCGCTCTTCGGCGCTGAGCTGGGCATCCAGCAATAAAGGGTCTTGCCAGTGAAAGGAAGGGGCTGCCGACATAGTTAAGCTCCAATTCGGATAAGTTCAAGTTCATTGCCGCGCCCCGGGCGCGGCGCGCATCGCGCCGGCCGGAGCCGTGGACGGATTCAGGCTCAGGCGGCGCGATGCTGCGATTGCAGCGCTTGCTCGCGTATTTTCTGCAAAGTGGTGGTGGGCGAAATCGCTTCCGGATCCAGCAGGCAATGCAGTATGGCCGGCTTGCCGCTGGCCACCGCGCGCTCGAAAGCCGGGGCAAATTCTTCCGTGGTTTCCACGCGCTCGCCATGGCCGCCGAAAGCGCGCGCATAGGCGGCGAAATCAGGGTTCTGCAAGGCGGTGGCGGAAAGCCGGGCGGGATAATGGCGTTCCTGGTGCATGCGTATCGTGCCGTACATGCCGTTGTCGATCACCAGCACGATGATGGGCAGGCCGTATTGCACCGCCGTGGCGAATTCCTGGCCGTGCATCATGAAGCAGCCGTCGCCGGCAAAGCACACCACCATCTTCTCGGGCGCTATGCGCTTGGCGCCCACTGCCGCGGGCAGCCCATAGCCCATGGATCCGGAAGTGGGCGCCAGTTGCGTGCCATAGCGCTTGAAGAGGTGGAAGCGGTGCAGCCAGGTGGCGTAATTGCCAGCGCCATTGCACATGATGGCGTCATCGGGCAGCGTCTTGCGCAAATATGCCATGACGGAACCCATTTGCAGTGCGCCCGGGTGGCGGATGGCGTCCGGGTCGGACCAGGCCAGATAGCTGGCCCGCATGGCGTCCAACTCCGCCCGCCACGCCACGGACTCGGGGGCTTGCAGCCCCCCCAACGCGGCGGCGAATGCGGCGGGCGATACATTCACGGCGATATCGGCGCGATAGACGCGGTTGAGCTCGCCGGCGTCGGGGTGGACGTGCACCAACTTCTGCCTGGGCGCCGGGATGTCGAACAGGGTATAGCTCTGGCTGGCGATCTCGGACATGCGCCCGCCCACCAGCAGCACCAGGTCGGCGTCCTTGATGTATTGCATCAGTTGCGGATTGCCGCCCAGGCCCACATCGCCCGCGAAACAGGGATGGGTGACGTCGAACAGCATCTGGCGCCGGAATTGCACGGCCACCGGCAACTGCCATTGGGCGGCGAAGGCGGCGAATTGATCGACCGCCACCTGGTTCCAGCGCGTTCCGCCCAGGATGGCGATGGGCTTGCGGGCCTGGCCCAGCGCCTGGGCGATCGCGTCCCGCTGGGCGGCGGCCATGGCGTTTTCCACCACCTGGTAGCGGGGCGCGTCGGCGACCGCTGCCGTTTCGACCAGCATGTCTTCGGGCAGCGCGATGACCACCGGGCCGGGGCGCCCCGAAGTGGCGACATGGAAGGCACGCGACAGCAATTCCGGTATGCGCTCGACCTGGTCGATCTCGGTCACCCATTTGGCCTGAGTGCCGAAGACCGCGCGGTAGTCCATTTCCTGGAAGGCCTCGCGCTCGCGCATGCCGCGCTCTATCTGCCCGACGAAGAGTATCATCGGCGTGGAGTCCTGGTGGGCGATGTGCACGCCCGCCATGGCGTTGGATGCGCCCGGACCGCGCGTGACCATGCAGATGCCCGGTTCGCCGGTCAGTTTGCCGTGGGCGTCGGCCATCATGGCGGCCCCGCCTTCCTGGCGGCAGACGGTGACGGCGATGGATGCGTCATGCAATCCGTCGAGGACGGCCAGATAGCTTTCGCCGGGGACGCAAAACACATGTTTTACGCCGTGGGCCGCCAATTGATCGACCAGGATATGGCCCCCCAGGCGGGGTTGCGGGGCAGAGTGGGAGCGTTCGTTCATAGGTAGTGAGGATAATGTGCATGGCACGCACAGTGCAATTGATAAAATTGCACAAGGTTTTGCCTATTATGCACGATAGGCCGGCCGGCCCATGCCATGCGACAAGCGCCATGCAATGGGCACGCTATGCAATGGGCGCCATGCGATCGGGCAAGCGGGCCGCGACGCGGGCGCGGCCTGGCCACACTGCGCACTGCGCAAGAACGGAGTCGAGGAGGGGCGGATGCGTAACGGGATTCCGAATCTGGGAGCCTTGCAGGCTTTCGAAGCCACGGCGCGGCTGGGGTCGTTCTCGCGCGCCGCGGATGAATTGGCCCTGACCCACAGCGCCGTCTATCGCCAGGTCACCGGCCTGGAAGAGCGGCTGGGCGTGCAGTTGCTGACCCGTGTGCGGCGGCGCATCGCCTTGACGGACGCGGGCGAAGAATATGCGGCCCGGGTGCGGCATCACCTGGAGCAACTGGAAAAAGACACCTTCGGCCTGATTTCGCGCGCGGGCATGGGGCGTAGCCTGCATATCGCCGTGCTGCCGACCATGGCGGCCACCTGGCTGCTGCCCAGGCTGGCGGGTTTCCAGCGGCTGCACGGCGATATCGCCGTCAGCCTGTCGGTGCGCACCCTGCCTTTCCAGTTTGCGGACCACCCCTACGACGCCGCGATCTACCATGCCGCGCAAATGTGGCCCCAGACTACCGGCATCAAGCTGTTCGACGAAGGCGAACTGGTGCCGGTCTGCCTGCCCGAACTGCTGCCCGCTGGACCCGCGGGCGTCAAGGAAATGGCGTCTTTGCCCCACCTGCATATGCTGTCGCGGCCGGACGCATGGCGCCAGTGGTATGACGCGCAGGGCCTGGAATATCTGCCATGGATGAGCGCCGGCCCGCGCTATGAGCTCTTCACGCTGACTCTGGCCGCCGTCAAGGCGGGGCTGGGGGTCGCTCTGGTGCCGCGCTTCCTGGTTCAGGACGAGCTGGCCGCCGGGCGCCTGGCGGCGCCTTCGCCGGGCGTGCTGAAAGTGGCGGAAGCCTATTTCTTCGGCTACCCGTCGTCCAGCGAGCGCAGCGGCGCGCTGTCGGCTTTCGAATCCTGGCTGGCCGGCATGGCGGCGGAGCACGCCGCGGCGGCATCGGAAGGAACGGCGGCGTGAACGGGCGAACTCGCGAGATGCGGGATGGAGAGCGCCGCTGCGCTTCTGTTTCAGCCCTGTATTTGCGAGGGGCCCGCGATGAGAAAAGGAGGCGTACAAGAATGAAGCAGGCCGCGGTTTCCGCTGTTTTCCAACGACTATCCAAGTCCTGGGCCGCTTGCGCCGCGTCCCTGCTATTGCTGCTGATGCAGGCCGCGCCGGCATGGCCCGCGCTGGTCGCCGACCTCGCACAGGAAGCGCCGGGCCGCGCCATATCCGCGCAGCCGGCGGACATCCCATCCAAGGAGGATTTCAATCCCGAAAGCGCGACCGGCCTGACGGACCGCGGCGAAGCCCATGCGCGCCATTACATGGTCAGCAGCGCCAACCCCCACGCCACGGAAGCCGGCGTACAGGTCTTGGCCGACGGCGGTACGGCCGCCGATGCCGTCATTGCGGCGCAGTTGGTGCTGAACCTGGTCGAGCCGCAGTCTTCGGGCATAGGCGGCGGCGCATTCATCGTCGCTTACGACGCGGATACGCATCGGGTGCTGTCATACGATGGCCGTGAAACGGCCCCGGCCGCGGCTCGCGGCGATCGGTTCATGCGGGACGGCAAGCCCATCGACTTCTGGGAGGCGGTCAACAGCGGCCGCTCCGTCGGCGTGCCCGGCTTGCTGCGCGCGCTGGCCTTGATGCATGAGCGGCATGGCCGCCTGCCTTGGGCGCGCCTGTTCGAGCCCGCCATCGCGCTGGCGGAACAGGGCTTCGCGGTGTCGCCGCGCCTGCATGCCTTGCTGGAAAAAGACGAGGCGCTGCGGCGGCAAGTGGCGGCCGCCGCTTATTTCTATGACGGGCGGGGCCGGCCCTGGCCGGTGGGCCATACGTTGAAAAACCCCGCATACGCGGCCACGCTGCGCAGCGTGGCCGAACACGGGCCGGCCGCATTCTACGAAGGACGCATTGCGCGCGACATCGTCGCCGCGGTGGCCCGGCATCCCGTGCCGGGCGATTTGAGCCTGGATGATTTGTCCAGCTACCGCGCCCAAGAGCGCAGCGCGCTGTGCATGCCGTACAAAGCGGTCTATACCTTGTGCGGCGCGCCGCCGCCCAGCTCCGGTCCGCTGGCCGTGATGCAGATGCTGGGCATCTTGTCGCACACGCCCATCGCCGCGCTGCCGCCCGATACGCTGGCCGCCGTGCATTATTTCGCCGAGGCGGGCAGCCTGGCCTTCGCCGACCGCGATCTTTATGTGGCCGATCCGGACTTCGTCGACGTACCCGTCCAGGCCATGCTGGATCCGGACTACCTGGCGCGGCGCGCCGCGCTGATCCAGGCGGACGAGAGCATGGGCCGCGCGCCGCCGGGCGACCCAGCCGGCAAGCTGGCTGTGCGCGGCGAGGGCGACGCCCCCGAACTGCCATCCACGACCCACGTGGCGGCGGTGGATGCACAGGGCAATGTGGTGTCAATGACCAGTTCGATCGAAACCGCATTCGGCAGCAAGATTTTCGTGCATGGTTTTCTGCTCAATAACCAGTTGACGGACTTCTCGCTGTCGGATGCCGATGCGCAAGGCCGGCCGGTGGCGAACCGCGTGGAGGCGCGGAAGCGGCCGCGCAGTTCCATGGCCCCCATGCTGGTGCTCAAGGACGGCAGGCCGTATCTGGCCATCGGCTCGCCGGGCGGCGCGGCCATCATCAACTACGTCGCCAAGACCTTGCTGGGAGTGCTGGACTGGGGGCTTACTTTGCAGCAGGCCATAGCGCTGCCCAATCGCGGCAGCCGCAACCGTTACACCGAGCTGGAGCGAGGCAGCTCGCTGCATGGCCTGGCTCCCCGCTTGCGCGCCATGGGGCATGCGGTGCGCGAGGTCGATTTCCCCAGCGGCCTGCAGGGGATCCTGCTGACGCCGCAGGGCTTGGTGGGCGGCTCGGACCCGCGCCGCGAGGGCTTGGCGGCGGGAGATTGACCGCGAGACCAACGCAAGCCGCATCGTTCGCGGCAATACCCTTCCGGCGCCCGAGGCGCGCCTGAGATGTGATTAACGGAACACCACCGTCCGCTGGCCGTTCAGCAGGATGCGGTGCTGCACATGCCAGCGCACTGCGCGCGACAGCACCAGCGACTCGATGTCGCTGCCCACGCGCGCGAGGTCCGAAGCGCTCAGGCCATGGTCTACGCGCTCGATGTCCTGCTCGATGATGGGCCCTTCGTCCAGGTCCGCCGTGACGTAGTGGGCGGTGGCGCCGATGATTTTCACGCCGCGCGCATGCGCCTGGTGATAAGGCCGCGCGCCCTTGAAGCTGGGCAGGAAGCTATGGTGGATGTTGATGGCCCGGCCGGACAATTGCTTGCACAAGTGGTCGGACAGAATCTGCATGTAGCGCGCCAGCACGACCAGGTCTATGCGCTCGCGATGCACGATGTCGAGGATTTGCGCTTCTTGCTCCTGCCGCGTTTCCGGGCTGACCGGCAGATGGTGGAAGGGAATCCCGTAGGTTTGCGCCATGCCCGCATAGTCGCGGTGGTTGGAGACGATGCCGGCGATCTCGGCGGGCAGCTCGCCGCTGTGCGCCCGGAACAGCAGGCTGTTCAGGCAGTGGCCCTGTTTGCTGACGAGGATGAGTACGCGCGCCTTGCGGCACGCATCGTGGATGCGCGCTTTCATGTCGTAGCGATGGGCGACGGCGGAGAAAGAGCTTTCCAGCTCTTCGGTCTGCGCCGCTTTGGGCAGTGAAAAATGGACGCGCAGGAAAAACGTGGCGGTTTCGAGGTCGCCGAACTGCTGTGAATCGATGATGTTGCCGTGCAGGCCCAGCAGCCAGCCGGTGACGCTGTGCACGATGCCCATGCGGTCCGGGCAGGAGAGAGTCAGGATGTAGTCGTGCATGGGGTCAGCTTGCGGGTTGCAGGGACAGGCGCGCCGCCTGGGCGATGGCCAGGCAGGCGGTCAGCCCGGGGGATTCGATGCCGAAGAGATTGACCAGGCCCGGCACGCCGTGCGTCTGTGGGCCGGCAATGACGAAGTCCGCGGCGGGCGACCCGGGGCCGACGATCTTGGGCCGTATGCCGGTATAGCCGGGCTGCAGCGCGCCATCCGGCAAGGCGGGCCAGTAGCTGCGCACGGCTTCGTAGAACACCTGGGAGCGCGCCGGATCCAGGGTGTAGTCCTCGCCGCTCACCCATTCGGTATCGGGGCCGAACTTGGCCTGGCCGCCCAGGTCCAGCGTCAAGTGTACGCCCAGGCCGGCGCTGTCCGGCATGGGATAGATCAGGTGGCTGAAGGGCGCGCGGCCTGCAAGCGTGAAGTAGCTGCCCTTGCAGAAGTAAGCGTCGGGAATGCGCTCGAGAGGCTGGCCCGCCAGCCTGCGCGCGACCGGGGGCGCCGACAGCCCCGTCGAATTGACGACGCAATTGGCGGTCAGCTCCATGGCTTCATCGCCTTCGAAGCTCAGCAGGAATTCACCCGTATCCAGCACGCGGCCATGATCGTAGCGGGTATGGAAAACGCATTGGGCCCCGGCGTTCTCCGCATCGCCCTGCAGGGCCAGCATCAGGGCATGGCTGTCGACGATGCCGGTGGAAGGCGATACCAGCGCCGCGTCGCAGGTCAGTTCGGGCTCCAGCGCGCGCGCTTCCGCGCCGCTGATGCGGTAAAGGTCGTCGACGCCGTTGCGCCGGGCGCGTTCGGCGATGTCGTCCAACTGTGCGCTTTGCGCCGGGGTGGCCGCGACGATGAGCTTGCCCAGCCGTTGATGCGGTATGCCGCGTTCGGCGCAATAGGCATACAGCATATTCTTGCCGGTCACGCATAGCCGCGCTTTCAGGCTGCCTTGCGGATAATAGATGCCGGCATGGATGACCTCGGAGTTGCGCGAGCTCGTGCCGGTGCCTATGGCTTCGGCCGCTTCCACGATCAATACTTCCCGTCCCGATAGAGCGAGTTCGCGCGCCACGGCCAGGCCGACGACGCCGGCTCCCAAGACGACGCAGTCTATATCTGCTGCCATAGTGTGTCCTGCATAAGATTCTATGAGCCCGCTCTCAAGTGTCGGAGAGGGGCTCGGTGGATGGGGTTAAATCAAAATCGCCGGCATGATAAACCAGGGGCTGGCTGAAGTTGCGGTCGCAGCGCTCGACCTGGCCGATGAAGATCAAGTGGTCGCCCGCCTCGTGCTGGGTCAGGTTGTAGCATTCGAACCAGGCGGCGCAGTCGGGGTCGTCCAGCATCAGCGTGCCGCCGGGCGCGCGTGTCAGCGCAAGACCCGCGAAACGGGCGGTCTGCGGGCCTTGCGCAAAGCGCTTGGCCAGCGACAATTGCGACGCGGCCAGCACATGGATGACATAGCGCTTTGAGTTGAGGAAGTGAGGCAGGGATGACGCCGATTTCGACAGGCTCCACAACACCATGGGCGGGTTCAATGACACGGAGTTGAAGGAGCTGATGGTCAGCCCCAAAGGGCTGCCGTCGCTTTCGTTTTCCGTCGTCACCACCGTGACGCCGGTGGCGAAACGGCCCAGGGCCGAGCGAAAAAACCGGGAGTCGAAGTCGGGAGGTGTCGCGCCCATGAATGCCTTGCCGGGGCCCGGATCAGGGGGCCAGCCGCTGGCGCGACCACTGCCCGGCATCGTCGCGCTGGAAGGCCAGGCGATCATGCAGGCGCGAGGGGCGGCCTTGCCAGAATTCGACGTAATCGGGAACCAGCCTGTAGCCGCCCCAGTGCGGCGGGCGCTGCGGATGGTCGCCCAGGCTGGCCGTCAGTTCCAGGGCGCGCGCCTCCAGTTCGGCGCGCGTGATGGGCTGGCTTTGCGGCGACACCCAGGCCCCTATGCGGGAACCCAGCGGCCGGCTATGAAAGTATTCGTCGGACTCGGCGGCGGACACCTTTTCTATGCGGCCTTCCAGGCGCACCTGGCGTTCGAGCGCGGGCCAGAAAAAAAGCAGGCTGGCCCAGGGATTCTCGGCCAGCTCATTCCCTTTGCGGGACGTATAGTTGGTGAAGAACACCAGGCCGTGCTCGTCGAAGCCCTTCAGCAACACGACGCGGGCCGAAGGGCGGCCCGCCGGCGTGGCGGTGGCCAGCGTCATGGCGTTGGGCTCGGGTACGCCGGCCTTCAGCGCGTCGTCGAACCACAGCGTGAACTGTTGCATGGGCGACTCGGCGGCGAGCGCTTCGAGCAATTCGAATTTTTCGTAATTCTGACGGATATCGGCAACGGACATGATCGCAGGCAAAGAGGTGAGAGCGGTGACAAGCCCTAGTTTACCGCTATGCCGCCCGGCCTGCGGCCGCGCCGCGGCGCATCGCCATGGCGGCCGGGCATCAGCCGTTCGCTGAAAGCGGCGGATTGGGATTCAATCGGGATTCAAAGCGACGGACCGAGCTGGCCCACCAGCGCCTGCAGCCGTTTGTCGTGGATGTTCGACTGTTGCAGGGCGCGGGCGGTTTCCAGGACATATTCCACGCAAGGCCCGTAGCTGCCGTGGGCGTTGCGCACGATATGCAGCAGGCGTTCGGTGGGCAGGCCGCGCACATAGGCGTCGGTGTTGCGGTTCATGGTGAACGCCAGCGCCGTGATGGCGCCGTGTTCGGTTCTGCAGCACAGCCACTTGGGCAGGTAGGCGCCGCTGGGCATTTCACGCCGCCACAAGGCCTCCATGGTGGCGGGCACCTGGCTGGCGGGTATGCGGAAGGCCATGCCGCGGCATGAGCCGCCGGCATCCAGGCCGAATACCAGGCCGGGCTGGTCCGGCGTGCCGCGATTGACGCGCGACCACAGGCATAGCGCGCGATGATAGCCATGCAGCAGGGCGCTGCGTTTTTCGGCGAAGTCGAATTCGGGCCGCCAGATCAGTGAACCGTAGCCATAAACCCAGACATCCTGATCTTCTTCCCAGTGAGCGAGAGATGCCTGCAGCGATGCGTTTCTTTCGGCTTCGGTCAACAGGCGGAAACTGCTGGGCGGGGGAATATATTGGTACTGCGGGTCGGGCGAAAATACGGCGTTCACTTTGTGGGCGGCTCCGGAAAGCAAAGAGGCTCCTCTATTTTAAGACAGGTCAAGACGGGCTGCGCATCTTGCGGATACTTCTGCAGCCAGTGTGGTTTTTTACGCAACACCGCGGGAACCGCGCGCCTGCGGGACATTCCGGCCGCGCTGCGCCAAGGCATGGAAGCGGATGGCGAAGAAGCCTGCGCGGCAAGGCGGCGCACAAAGTATTGGACCGTTGTTTGCCCGCGTCGTTCCGTGGCTGCTTGCCTCGCCTCGCCTCGCCTCGTGGTGCCCTGCCATGCCGTGCGGGCTGCTGCCGCGGGCGTTCGAACCGGAAGGCCATCGCGGGCTGGCCTGCGTGCGCAGACCGAGGCGGATCAGGGCGGGCCGAGGCCTGCGGGTTAAACTTTCTTTTTTCGATTCATGGGGTTCATCCCCTTGCAGGCGCGACCTCGTGTACGCGCCATGACATTTTTCGAGCCTGCCATGTCCGATCCCGCTCTTGTCGATATCAGCCGCCGCTTCGCGGGCATGGAACGCTTGTACGGGCCCGGCGCGCTGCAGCGCCTGGCGGGCGCGCATGTGGCGGTGGCGGGCATAGGCGGCGTGGGATCCTGGTGCGCCGAGGCGCTGGCGCGCTCGGGCGTGGGGGCGCTCAGCCTGATCGACCTGGACCATATCGCCGAATCGAACGTCAACCGGCAATTGCATGCCTTGACGGATACCATCGGCCAGGCCAAGGTCGTGGCCATGGCGCAGCGGGTGCGCGGCATCAACCCGGACTGCAAAGTCCGCATGATCGATGACTTCGTCAGCGCGGACAACACAGGCGAACTCTTTGCGGACGACGTGGACGTGATTATCGACGGCACCGACCAGGCGCAGGCCAAGATCGCCATGATACTGCTGGCCCGCGCCCGCAAGCTGCCCGTCGTGGTGTGCGGCGGCGCCGGCGGCAAAACCGACCCGCTCAGCCTGCGGGCGGGCGATTTGTCGGCCGCCGTCAACGACGCCTTGCTATCCAAGCTGCGCAACACGCTCAGGCGCCGCCATGGCTATCCCAAGGCGGCGGATCACGCCGGCAAGGTGCGCAAGCGCATTCCCCGCATGGGCGTGCGCGCCCTGTGGTTCGATCAGCCCGCCATATTGCCCGCTTTATGGCTGCAAGCCGGCCGGGTCGATGCGGCGGATGCATCCGCCCGGCCGGAACTTGGCGAAATCGCCGCCCAGGCGCCCGAAGCCGCCTCGCTGCAGGGCCTGTCCTGCGCGGGCTACGGCTCGGCCGTCGCTGTGACGGCCTCCATGGGCCTGGCGGCGGCCAACGAGGCCATCCATTTCCTGCTGAACCGGAAGTTCTCTTCCTGAATTCGGGCTTGGTTCCATCAAACCCGGCCGCAACAGGAAGAGGAAATCAAGCCCCGGCTCACGGCGCAATCAGTTCGAGCGTAGGGAAATAGCGCCGATACCGCCTGACGTCTCGCGTCAATAGCGGAATGGCCAGCACAGCGGCATGCGCGCCGATGAAGAAATCAGGCAGTACGCCGTCTTTGGCGCCGGCGCTCGCCCGATATGCGTGGAAGGCCTTGCCGGCAAGAAAAAGGGCGCTGGTGGGCACGCGTTCGAGCAGCAAGCCCATTTGCGCAATCGCATCGTCCAGCATTTCGATGCGCTCGTAGCCTATGGACCATTCCGCGTACACGACATCGTTGATCATCAGCGGGCCGCGCACGCTGCTTGATTCAAGTTGCTGGATGGACCAATCCGCCCAGACTGGATCGTCCGTCACCACGTCCAGCAGGATATTGGTGTCCACCAGGATCATTTTTTTTGCCGGCCTGCGCGCGTCAGCATCATGATCTGGTCGGTGCTCATGCCGCCTTTGGCCGAGCCCCTGAGCCGGCTGAACCGGCTTTGGACCCCGGGCGCCCTGGGTTGCAGATACACGCGCCCGTCGCTGGCGACCTCGAATTCGACTTCGGCCCCGGGACGCAGCCCGAGCAGGTCTCGCACTGCTTTGGGAATCGTCACCTGTCCTTTGGTGGTGAGTGTCGTCATTTCACGTCTCGAAAGTAATACTTGAATTTTATCAGGTATTACCTTGTTGCGACATGCCGCAAGGCCGATGGTCCTGGCCTAAATAGCGACGGCTATTCGTCTGACGCGCGGCCGGCTGGCGGTGCGACCGAGGCGCCCTGGATGCCGTGGCGCTGGAGTGCGCTGGCGACGAATCCGCAAGCCTTCATTTCTTCCACGAAGGCCGAAAGGTAGCGGGCCGCCGCGTCGCCGCGCGTTTTGGGCAAGCCCATGGCCTGCTGGATCACCATGAAGCGGCCGGGCAGCAGGCGCAGGCCGCCCAGGCGTTTGGCATCCGCCTCGAGTTGCTGCTTCACACCCGCGGCCACGTCCATGCCTTGTTCCAAAAACGTGTCGACGACCGCGGGCGACGTGGGAGCGCGGAATATCTCGGCGTGCTTCAATTCACGGGTAAGGTAAAGATCGTATGCGCTGCCTTTGCCAACCACGACCCGTGTGCCCGGGCGATCGACTTCGTCGTTGCCCTGCAACAGGGATGCGTCCGCGACGAGGTAAGCGCCTTCTATCAGCACATAGGGCGAGGTAAAGGCGATTTCCCGGCCCCGCGCCGGATCGATGGCGAAGAAGCCGATGTCCGCCCGCTGTTCGGAGACCGCCTGCACCGATTTGCCCGCCGCGTCGAACACCACCAGTTCCAGGTCCACGCCCAGCCGCTCGGCCAGCGCGCGGGCCAGGTCCACCGAGACGCCGCCGGGTTCGCCCGTGGACGGATGCTTGTTCGCAAGTATGGGGTTGCCCAGGTTGATGGACGCGCGCATCACGCCCGTGGGCGCGAACGCCTGCCGCAGGCTTGCGGCCGCGGATTGATTCAATATGGTGGGAATGACGCCGCCATGATTCAGCAATTTGACCTCCAGTTGTGTTTCCACGCCAGCCCGCGCCGTGAATTCTTCGACCGCCGCGTCGGCGCGGATCACGCGGACGGTCACCGCCCCCCGGGGCCGGATCGATTCGGCCCTTGCATCGATTTCGATGCGGTCGCCGGGCCGCAAGCCCAGCGCTTGCGGGCTTTTATCGGCGGGCAGGCATATCGGCAGGATCCCCATCCCGATCAGGTTGGACCGGTGGATCCGTTCGAAGCTCAGGGCGAGAACGGCGCGCACGCCCAGCAAGCGCTGGACTTTCGCCGCCCAGTCGCGCGACGAACCCATGCCATAGCGCTCGCCCGCAACCAACACCACCGAGTCGCCCGCGTCGCGATAGCGCTGTGCGGCCTCCCAAAGCGGCAGGACCGAACCGCTGGGCACATGCAGAGTATGCGCTACCGGCACCCCGGGCGACAACAGATTGACCAGAGTTTTACTATGAAATGCGCCGCGCAGCATGACTTCCCAGTTGCCGCGCCGCGAGGCGAATACATTCAGATCGCGACGGTCTTCGCCGCGCTCGACCAGGAAGTCGGCGACCAGGCTGTCCGGCGGGATGGCGCTGGCCGGAGAAATATGGTCGGTGGTGATGTCGTCGCCCAAGACGAGTAAAGGGTATGCCGTGTATTTTCCCAACAGGCTGCCCGCATCGGCGGACGCGAACGGCGGGCGGCGCAGCGTCGTCGAGGCGGGGTCCCAGGGGAACAAGGCCGACTTGGGCGCATCGAGCGCATCCCATAGCGGGTTGCGCGAGGCCATCTTGAATTCCCGCGGGAAATCCTCGGGCTGCAGGCATTGTGTCAGGCATGCCGTGATCTCGGGGCGGGACGGCCACAGCTCGTTCAGGTATACGGGCTGGCCGTCGGGCGTCTCGCCCACCGGCTCGGCGCCGAGATTGCGCTCCGCATCGCCGGCCAGGGCATATGCCACCACCAATGGGGGCGACATGAGGAAGGCCAGGTCGAGATTGGGATGGATGCGGCCCGGAAAGTTCCGGTTGCCGGACAGCATGGCGACCGGATGTATGGCGCCCGCGTCGGCGGCCCGGACGATGGCGTCGGGCAGCGGGCCGGAGTTGCCGATGCAGGTGGTGCAGCCGTAGCCGACGATATCAAAGCCCACCGTGGCCAGGTCTTCGAGCAGTCCCGCACGTTTCAGGTAGGCCGCCGCCGCCGGGGAGCCAGGGCCCAGCGAGGTCTTTACCCAGGAAGGCACGCGCAAGCCCCGCGCGCGGGCTTTGCGCGCCACCAGGGCGGCGGCGACGAGCAGGCCTGGGTCCGAGGTATTGGTGCAGCTGGTGATGGCGGCGATGGCGACGGGATGGCGGGGCATCCCTACGCTGTCCGAAGCCGGAGCCCCGCCGAGCTTGCGCAAGGCGGCGGGAATATCGGTATAGCGCAGCAAATCCTGGGGGCGCCGCGGCCCGGCCGCGTGCATGCCTATCGTATCGAGGTCGATGCCGATGCTGCGGCTGTAGCGGGGCTCGGCGGCGGGGTCGAACCACAGCCCCGCGTGTTGCAGATAGACCCGCACCAGTTCGATGGCCGCTACGTCGCGGCCCGTCTGGCGCAGGTAGTCCAGTGTATTGCCGTCCACGGGAAAATACCCGGTCGTCGCGCCATACTCCGGCGCCATATTGGCGACGACTGCGCGTTCGCCCGCCGTGAGGGTCGAGACGCCGGGGCCGAAAAATTCCACGAATTCGCCCGTCACGCCAATGGAGCGCAAGCGCTGCGTGACGGTAAGCGCCAAATCCGTCGCCAGCACGCCGGGCCGCAGCGCGCCCGTCAGCCGGACCCCGATGACGTCGGGTATGCGCAGCATGGTGGGCATGCCGAACATGACGGACTGGGCTTCCAGCCCGCCCACGCCCCAGCCCAGGACGCCGATGCCGTTGATCATGGGCGTATGGCTGTCGGTGCCTATCATCATGTCGGGCATCGCCCACAGCTCGCCATCGATTTCCTTGCTCGTCACGACCGTGGCGAGCTGTTCCAGATTGATGGTGTGCATGATGCCGGTGCCGGGTGGATTGATGCGCACGCCTTCGAGCGAGCGCGATGCCCAGCGCAGGAAACGATAGCGCTCCTGGTTGCGGCGTATCTCATGCCGCATGTTTTGTTCGGCGGCGTCTTTCCGGGCATAGGCTTCCACCGCCAGGGAATGGTCGATCGAGACGTCGACCGGCAGTTGCGGATTCAATATGGCGGGATCGAACCCCTCTTCGGCCAGAGCGTCGCGCATGCCCGCGATGTCGACCAGCGCGGGGGTGCTGGTCGTGTCGTGCATCAATACGCGTCCGGGCTGAAACGGGATCTCGGCTTCGCTGGCGCCGCTCTCGAGCCACTGAACGAGCGCCGCCACCGCCGCTGCTTTTTCTTCGCCCCGCATATTGCGCAAGACATTTTCGAGCAGCAGGCGCAGCACCACGGGCAAGCGGTGCAGGGCGCCGCCCACGCATGATTCGAGATCGACGATGCGATAGCGTTTTTGGCCGACGGTGAGCGTAGCGGAAGGGGTGGAAATATTTTTCATAAAACAATTATTGCATTTTTCGATTGTAAAGTGCAATATATCTGGATATTTCCACCGGAGACACTCATGAGACTCACCCAAGCCCGATCCCTTATCGCGTTCGCCATCGCGGGCGCCGCATTCTGCGGCTTGCCCGCCCAGGCGTACGCACAGAACTATCCCGACCGCCCGGTGACCATCATCGTGCCCTTTGCGCCCGGCGGCGGCGTCGATACCATGGCTCGCCTGATGGCGGAAAAAATGCGCGCCGCGCTCGACCAGAATGTGATCGTGCAGAACAAGCCCGGCGCCAGCGGGATGCTGGGCGCGCAATATGTGGCCGATGCGAAGCCGGACGGCTATACGCTGCTGCTCGGTTCGGCGGGCGAAACCTCGATCAACGCCTATGTCTACAAAAAGAGCATGCGCTATTCGCCCAGCAAAGACCTTGCGCCTGTAACCCTCGTCGCCCGAGTCCCGAATGTGCTGATCGCGGGTCCTTCGCTCAAAGCCGCCAGCGTTGCGGACCTGATCAAGTACGCCAAGGCCCATCCCGACAAAGTCAGCTACGCGACCAGCGGCGTGGGCAATCCCCAGCACCTCAACGGAGAACTGCTGGAATCGATGGCCGGCATCGAGATGCTCCACGTGCCTTACAAAGGGGCTTCGGCGCAGTTGGCGGATGTGGCGGGCGGCAACGTCGACCTGACCTTCGTCAGCTATGCGGGAGCCGCCTCGTTCATCAAGGACGGCCGCGTCAGGGCGCTGGCGGTGACCTCGCCCAAGCGCGCAAGCTTCGCCAAAGACATCCCCGCGCTCGCCGAAACCGAAGGCCTGTCCGGCTACAACCTGGAAAACTGGTTCGGCCTCTTCGTTCCCGCCGGCACGCCGCCCGCGATCATCGATCGCCTGAACCAGGCGGCGACCGCGGCCTTGCAGGACCCGGAACTGATCCAGCGGCTGCGCGACCAGGGCGGCGAGCCGTCGCCGATGAGCCCGAAGGAATTCGCCGAATTCATCCAGCAAGAAAGCGTGCAATATCGCAAGATCATCGAAGACGCCAATATCACGGTGGATAACTGATGCAGGGCGCGCCGCGCCGCCATTTCTTGAACAGGAGCCAGGATGTTCGCTTATGTCGGAAGCCGTACCACCCGCGCACGCAATGCACGGGGAGCAGGGATCAGCGTCCTGAACGTCGATGTCGATTCAGGCCGGCTCGAGCCGGTGCAGGCGCTGGCGGGCCTGGACAATCCTTCTTTTCTTGCCTTGAACGCATCGGGCGACAGGCTTTACTCGGTTCACGGAGACCTGCATCACATCAGCGCCTACTCCGTGAATGGCGGGGACGGGAGGCTGGCGCTGCTGAACACCCAGGACACCCTCGGCAAGAATCCCGTGCATCTGGCCATCGATCCCGGCGGCCGGCGCATCGTGGTGTCCAACCATATTGGCGCCAGCCTTGCCGTACTGCCCATCGAGGCGGACGGTTCTCTGGGCGAGGTTTGCCAATTGATCGAACTCGAAGGCGAGCCGGGCCCGCATCGGATCGAACAGCCGCATGCCAAACCGCATCACAATCCCTTCAGTCCCGATGGCCGCTATGTCCTGGTGCCCGACAAAGGGCTGGACGGGATTTTCAGCTACCGGTTCATGGATGGCAGGCTGCTGCCTTCCTCGGCCGTCTTCACGCCGGCCCGGGAAGCGTCGGGCCCCCGCCATATCGCCTTCCACGCCAACGGCAGCCACGCCTATTGCGTCAATGAACTGGATTCGACAGTGACCGTCTACCAGTTCGACCAGGCATCGGGGCGGCTTGCGCCGCGGCAGATACTTTCCACCCTGCCGTCGACCTACACCGGCAACAGCCGCGCGGCGGAGATCGCCGTCGATGCGGCGGGGCGCTATGTATACGCATCGAACCGCGGCCATGACAGCATCGCCGTATTCGCCGTCGATCCCGAAACCGGCATGCTTGCCTGGCGCGGATGCGTGTCCTCGGGCGGCCGCACGCCGCGCTTCCTGGCCATTGCGCCCGGCGGCCGCCATCTGTTTGCGCTGAACGAGGACGACGACGCCATCGTGTCTTTCAGTATCGATGCGGATAGCGGCGCTCTCCATCCGAACGGCGAAGTCCTGCGTACCGGCAGCCCGGTATGCATGGTGTTCTCGAACAGTTCTTAGGCGTTTGCGGCGCGCCGGCGCTCCTCGTTCCGTTCAGCCGAGGGCGCGCGCCGGTCGCCGAGCAGGCCGCGGATACTGGAAAGATTCTTCAAGGTGGCCTGCAGGTGCGCCTTCAGCGCTTCCGCGGCCTCTTTGTTCTTCCCTTGCTCCAGAAGATCGAGGATCGCCAAATGCTGTGCGCAGTGCTCGCGATAGCGTTCGCGGTCCCGCATCGAGCGGTACGAAAGCAGGCGGCGCACCTGGTTGACTCGCTTGATCGTTTCAATGAAATAAGGATTGCCCGAAGCCTCGACCAGGGATTCATGGAACCGCACGCCGCGGTCGTGCAACTGGTCCGCCGTATCGGTATCTATTCCGCCGTTCAGCAGATGATATTCCGCCTCGCGGCATCTCTGGATGACGGCGGGTTCGATACGGTAGGTCGGCTCGAGCAGAGCCGCCGGTTCCAGCGCAAGTCTCAGCCGATAGGATTGCAGCAGACTTTCCGGCGTGGTCATCATGGGCGAGAACTCCCAGCCATAGCCCGGCTTGCGGCGCGCCCAGCCTTCATTGGCGATGCGCCGCAGCAGCGACTGGGCCTGGGCGGCGGTCAATGCGTACCGGGTCTTGATCAGCGTCTCGCTGCATTGCGCCGGAATCGCGCTCGTCAAGAGATCGTCGGCGAGCGCGAAATAGGCTTTCGAGACGACGTCTTCGCCCGCCAGCTGCTTGAGTTTCTTGGGGCTGATGCCGTCCTTGGACAGGTCCTTGGCCAAAAAATAGCCGCGGTTCTCGCGCCTGACGACGATGCCGTTCTCGCAAAGCAGCTTCAGGGCTTCATTGACGGGCGAGCGTGAAACCCGGATTTCATCGGCGATGCGCTGCGCGGCAAGGTGCGTGCCTACCGGCAGCCGCTGTTGCCGGATCATGTCGATGATTTGCGGGACGATCGCGCTTTGGGTTTTCATGAAAAAGGTCTTGAAAAGGAAGTGGAGCCCACGGTGCTCGTCTATGGCGATTTTACTCGCCGGCGGCGCTGGCGGCTGCCGGCGGCTTCGGTGCCGCATCGCTGCCGTCGGGCGCGCGGCGCCGATTGCGCTCCGGCGGATCCGGCCGTCTTGCGCCGTTTCCAGGCGAGGGACGTTCAGGAGTCTGGACGGCGGGGAGGTCTGCCTGGATCTGGCCGGGCCTGGCGGGGCTGGTTCCCTAGCGTTCAGTCCTGGATGTCGATGGCGCCTTCCAGGTACTGCACGCAGGCGCCGGATACGTAAACGCGGTCGCCCTCCACGCGGCATGCCAGCTCGCCGCCGCGCCGTGAAGCCTGATACGCCTGCAGCCTGTTTTTTTTCAAGCGCCGGGCCCAATAAGGGGCCAGGCCGGCGTGGATGGAGCCCGTCACCGGGTCTTCCCCGCCGCCGTTGGAAGGCCAGAAATAGCGCGATACGAAATCATGGCTGCCGCCGGGGGCGGTCACCGCGACGTCGAGCGGGCCCAGGTCCCGCAGCTTGTCCAGCTTGGGCGCCATGGTCCTGACCACCTGCTCGTCATCGAATACGGCAATATAGGCTTGCTGGTTCTTGAGGACTTCCGCGGGCCTGGCGGGCAAGCCGTCCAGCAGGGCTTGCGGGATGTCGGCCACGGGCTGAGGGTCGCGATTCGGAAAATCCATTTCGATCAGCCCGTTGTCCAGCCTGGAGACGGCGATGTCGCCCACGGCCGGCGCGCTGAAGATGATGGGCGAGCTTGCCATGTCGTACTTGAACATGACGTAGGCGCTGGCCAGCGTGGCATGGCCGCAGAAGCCGATTTCCTTCAGGGGCGAGAACCAGCGGATGGGAAATTTGCCTTCCGCGTCGGGCACGAAGAAGGCGGTTTCCGACAAGTTGTTCTCCGCTGCGATAGCCTGCATGACGGCCTCGGGCAGCCAGGTATTCAGCGGCACGACGGCGGCGGGATTGCCCTTGAAGGGCAGGCTGGTAAACGCGTCGATGAAAAAAATGGAAAGCTTCATGATGTAGCCTCGCGGCGCAGAAAATTCAATGGCAAATGGCGCCGTTTAATAATGCCCCCACGCTGCGCCTTCGGCTTGCTGCCCCCCGAGGGCGTTTTTTTGCCGGGGCGCCAGGCCTTGGGCGTCCAGCGGTCCGGCTGCCTGGAAACAAAAAAACAGCATAGCGCGCCGGGGCGGATTCGCATACAGGAATTTGGCGGTGTCCGCTGCACCGCTCCGCCGCCGGGCCGCCCTTGGGATCTGTCTTATGGGCGCTTGGGAATGTCCAGGCCCGCCTTGACCGCCGGACGGGCGACGAAGGCGTCCAGCGCGCGCTGCACGTGCTTGAAGTCGGCGTAGCCCACCAGGTCGCCGGCCCCATAGAAGCCGACGAGATTCCGCACCCAGGGAAAAGTGGCGATGTCGGCAATGGTGTAGTCATCGCCCATGATCCAACTGCGCTCGGCCAAACGCTGATCCAGCACCTTGAGCAGGCGCCGGCTTTCGGCGGCGTAGCGGTCGCGCGGCCGCTTGTCCTCGTATTCTTTGCCCGCGAACTTGTGAAAGAAACCCAATTGGCCGAACATCGGGCCCACGCCGCCCATCTGGAACATCAGCCATTGCAGGGTCTCGTAGCGCGCCGCGACATCGTCCGGCAAGAAACGCCCGGATTTGCCGGCCAGGTAAACCAGTATCGCGCCCGATTCGAACAGCGGCAGAGGCTTGCCGCCCGGCCCCTGCGGATCGATGATGGCGGGGATCTTGTTATTGGGATTCAGCGAAAGAAAGGCCGGCGACAATTGATCGTTCGAGCCGAAATCGACCAAATGGGCTTCATAGGGCAGGCCGGTTTCCTCCAGCATGATGGAAGCCTTGACGCCGTTGGGCGTGGGCAGGGAATAAAGCTGGATGCGGTCCGGGTACTGCGCGGGCCATTTGCGGGTGATGGGAAAGTCGGAGAGATCGGCCATGCTGCGTCCTTTTT
>Ga0180220_1000553_pt1 | contig 39191 bp, 38 predicted proteins | sample eDN5th37CBELigBY_FD_151335 | JGI IMG/M metagenome (GOLD analysis project Ga0180220, IMG submission 151335) | Enriched backyard soil microbial communities from Emeryville, California, USA - eDNA 5th pass 37_C BE-Lig BY (version 2) (version 2) | ecosystem: Environmental > Terrestrial > Soil >... | reverse complement strand
GAAGATGTCGCTCAAGGAGAAGCGCGAACAGAAGCGGGCGAAGGCCCAGGAGGGCATGGTCCGGGTTCGCAAGGGCTCGTAGCCGCAGCGGACCGAGCGGGCGCAACGGCGCGCTCGACTCCCGCGCCCAGCTGCTCGCGACGCGCGCGGCTGGGCGCGGCGAGCGCGCCGAACGCTCAGTGGATGTAGATCTCGGCGTTGTCGACGAACCGGTGACCGGCCACGGTCGCCGCGATCAACGCGATCGCGCGACCCTCGTGTCCTTCGTCGACGGGGAGGAACGAGTCGGGATCCACCACGCTCAAGTACTCGAGCGTGATGCGCGGCTCCCCCATGAGGGCGGACTGCGCGGCGGCGATGCAGGCATCCACACCGCGATCGGCGTTGGAGGCCGCGGCGTCGAGCGCCCGCGGCAGCTTGGCGGCCGCCGCGAGGTCGGCGTCGTCGAGCATGCCGACGCGGGTCGACACGGGAAGGCCGTCATCGCCGCGGACCGTATCGACTTCGACGACCTCGACGTCGAAGAAGAGGTCGCGGATCATGCGCTTGACGAGGAACACCCGCTGGCGGTCGCGCAGACCGTACACCGCGATGTCGGGTCGCACGAGGTTGAGCAGCTTGGCCTCGACCGTCAGGAGGCCATCGAAGTAGAAAGGTCGCGAACGCCCCTCGTATCGGAGCCCGAGGTCGCCGGCGCCCACCTTCGTCGCCGAGCCCGGCGGCAGCAGCTCGTCTCGCGTCGGCGCGAAGACGACGTCGACGCCGAGCGAGTGCAGGAGCGCTTCGTCCTCATCGGGCGTGCGCGGGTACCCCTCGAACTCGGCGACCGTCGCGAACCGCAGCGGGTTGACGAAGATCGAGACGACGACGATGTCGGCGGACTCGCGTGCCGTGTGGACGAGGTCGATGTGGCCGTCGTGCAGGGAGCCGATGGTCGAGACGAGCGCGACACGGGCCCCTTCGCCGGCTGCGGCTCTGGCCTGGGCCAGTCGGGTGCGCAGTCCGTCGATGGTCGTGATCATCCGTCGATGCTATCGGCGGGTCCGCCCGCAAGACCGCCACCGGCGAGCCCCGTGTCGGCGGCCGCCCCGTCCGAGAGGGCGTGGTCGATCGTCGAGTGCACGAGTGTGCGGAGGTACGACCCGGGGTCGGAGACCCCGGCCTCCGAGAGCAGCGACATCGACTGCGCGACGATCGAGCGCGAGAATGCCGTCGCCGTCGCGATCGCCTCGCCATAGGCGGCGCGATCGGACTCGGCGATCACGACCGGCTCGCACCCGAGCTCGACCGCGAGCGCCTGCGCGATGGGCAGCACGGGCACCGGCGCGGTCACGGCCGCGTACGCGCCCGAGAGCTGGCGCAGGTCCATCGATGTCCCGGTGAAGGCGATGGCCGGATGCAGCGCGAGCGGTATCGCTCCCTGGGCGACCGCGGGCGCGAGGACGTCGGTGCCGAACGCGGGGTCCGTGTGCAGCACGAGCTGCCCAGGCTGCCACGCGCCGACATCGGCGAGGCCGCTCACGAGGTCGGGAAGCTGGTCGTGCGGCACCGCCACCACGACGAGTTCCGCGCGGCGCGCGACCTCGACGGCGTCAAGCACCGGCAGCCCGGGGAACAGCGCCTCGACCCGCTCGGGGTCGGAGCCCTTCGTGATGCCGACGAGGGCGTGTCCGGCACCGGCGAGTGCGGCGGCGAGCACGGGACCGACACGTCCCGCACCGATCACGCCGACCCCGAGGCGTCCGTCGCGTGTCATGGGCGCTCTCCGTCGGCCGGCGGGGGTGCGGGGATGTCGGGGGTGTCCGGTGCAGCCGGAGCCTGAGGTGCGGGCGGCGCCTCTGGCGCGGGCCGCGCTCCGGACGCGGATGCGGCGTCGGGAACCGGCTGCGCTCCGGACGCGGCGTCGGGAACCGGCGAAGCTGCGCCTCCGGCCGGAGGAACGACCTCGGACTGCGGGCTGGGCTGCAGCGGAGCATCCGTCGCGCTCCCGCCGGCTGCAACGGCACCGGCGTCGGCCTCCGCCGCGGCTGCCTCGGCCCACCGGTGTGTACGGTCCACCACGGCGGCGTGCACCGCCGCGCGGGCGACGTCGTCGAAGAGCTCGAGGGCTCGGTCGCGGTCGACCGCTGCGACCGACGCGTAGACGGGTCCGCTCACGACGTGCGCGCGGACGGATGCCACGCGCAGCGCGCGGTCGACGGGACCTTGGTTCAGGCCGAAGCTCTGCATGCGGGCGAGCGGCACGAGCGCGAGCTTGCGCCAGATGAGCCCCCGCCGCAAGAGCAGCAGGTCGTCGGTGAGGCGGAAGCCGTTCCGTCGCCACGACAACGGTCGGATGATCCACGCGCGCTTGGGCGTCGTCGTGAACGAGTCCTCCTCGGTCGGCCCACTGATGCCCTCGCGCACGATGAGGGCCCATTCGTCCTCGCCGACGGTCGGCTGCAGCAGGCGCAGCACGCGCTCGACGTCGAGGGCGGTGCCCACGGGCAGCGCCGTCGTGAACTGGTCCGTGCTGCCCTCGCTCGCACTGCGGCCCGAAAGACGGTTGATGCGGATCTTCCACCAGCCGAACGGCCGCCACAGGATCGGCTGCTCGACTTCGACGGCGTGGACGCGTCCGGGCGGGACGATCTCCGTGATCGTGGTGAGGAGGCCGAACGTGATGCGCACTCCATCGGGCGTCGGGGCGATCGAGTAGCGCAGCGAACGGAAGATCGTGCGCACCCACAGCGCGCCGAGACCGATGAGCGCGGGCACGTACGCGAAGAGAACCCACGCGATGCCGAACGACGCCGCGACGGCGACCGCGATGAGCGCGATGATGAACGCGACCGTCGACATGCTCACGACCTGCGACAGGATGATGCGTCCGACGGGGATGCTGACGACCGACTCGGGCTCGGCGACCGGAGCCTCATCGCCCTCGATGAGCCCGGTGATCCCACGGCTCACCGTCTCGGAGAGGGCATGCGCACGTGAGCGCGGACCCGTCGGTCCGGCGCCGCCCGGCCCGGCATCCGTCAGTCGTCGGCCCGACGCGAGCCTCAGGATGTCGGCTCGCACCGCCTCGGCGTTCGCGGTCGACAGGTATTCGAGCTTCACGTTCGCGTCGGTGCCGGCGCCGACGACCTCGAGCTTCGCCATGCCGAGCAGCCGCGCGATCATCGGCCGCACGAGGTTCACCCCCTGCACGCGGTCGAGCGGCGCGCGGCGCTGCGTGCGGAAGAGCACCCCGCTGCGCACCTCGACGTCGTCCTCGGTGATGCGGAACGTGTGGAACCGCCACGAGAGGTAGAACAGCACGACGAGCAGGATGAGCACGACGAGCACGACGACGCCCGCGAGGAAGTACAGGTTGTTCGCGACGATCCAGTCGATCGGGTCGCCGGTGTCCCAGTCCTGGATCTCGGCGTCGGGCGCGAACCACGGGAGGAACAGGAACACCAGCCGGTCGCGCAGGTTCGCGACGATGACGCCGATCACGACGAGCAGGAAGATGCCGCCGCGCAGCAGCGGGGTGAGCGGATGCAGCCGGTGCCAGTCCCCGTCGCTGAGCGGCGACCGAACGGCGCCCGCGACGACCGGTCCGTCCGCGAAGGCCTGCGGTTCGGTCATAGCCCCGTGCGCCGGCTCTCGGCGACCTGGATGAGGTGGTCGCGCAGGGTCTCGGCGGTCGCCTGCTCCAGTCCGGGGATCGTGACGCCCGTCGTCGCGGCCGCCGTCACGAACTTGAGCTGCGCGATGCCGAAGCCTCGGTCGAGCGGCCCGTGCGTGATGTCGACGAGCTGCATGCGGCCGTACGGCACGGCGACGAAGCGCTGCCACAGGATGCCGCGCCGGAACACGAGATCGTCGTCGCGCAGCTGGTAGCCGATCGCGCGCGCCTGGCGCGGCATGATCGCGAGCGTCCACGCGAGGATCACCGTGAGGATGCCGCCCGGGATCCACGCCCACACCTGGTGCATCACGAGCGTGAGCACGAGGGTCGCCGCGATCACGATCAAAAGGAACGACCCCGTCGAGATGAGCTGCACCCACACGTACTTCGGCGAGATCTGGTGCCACCTGCCGCTCTCGAGCACGAGCCGGTTCTCGGACCTCGGCTCGATGAGTCGCCCGAACGTGCCGTGATCGAGGGTCTCGTCAGTGGTGGTGGGCTTCGAGTCCGGGGTCTTCGCCTCCGGGCTGTTCGTCATCGTCGTCCTTCCGGATGATGCACAGGTGCTCGGCCACGAGGCCGGCCGCGATCAGCAGCGCGCCCGCGGCGGCGGTCGCGAGGATCGTGCCCATCGAGCCTAGCGAGGGCGTGACCGGCCGCGTGACGAGGAAGAGGGCGAGGCCGAGACCGACCCCTCCGACCGCGGCACCGACGATGCTCGACGCCTTCGCGAGCATCGCGATGCGCACCGCGCGGAACGGGTTCACCGCCTGAGCGGACCTGCCGTGTATCGCACGGCGGATCGGCACGGCGAGCGCCACGACCACAGCACCGAGAAGCACGAGGAGGATCGGCAGCGTCACCGCGGGCGTGAACGTCGGCCTCCCGGCGGACGTGAGCACCTGGTCGATGAGGAAGCCCACGCCGATGCCGATGACCGCGGCGACGATGAGGATGCCGGCGCTCGTGCGCTTCACGAGGCATCCCCCGTTCGCACCCGTTCGAGGAGGGCGTCGACGCGTCCGACGCCGGGCAGGTCGGCATCCGGGTCGATTGCGAGCCAGGGCGCGAGCACGAACTCGCGCTCGGCGGCGCGCGGGTGCGGCAGCGTGAGGGCGGGGCTCGTCGACTGCACGTCGCCGTACGACACGAGGTCGAGGTCGAGGGTGCGGTCACCCCACCGCTCGCGACGCTCACGCCCGTGACGTGCCTCGATGCGGTGCAGGTACTCGAGCAGCACCGACGGCGCGAGCCGCGTGGTGAGGATCGCGACGGAGTTGAGGTAGGCCGGGGCGTCCTCGTCGGGTCCTTCCGGCTTGACCGCGACCGACTCGATCGGCGTCGCCACGCGCACCTCTGCGACCAGCGGAAGCCTCGCGAGATCCTTCACCGCGGCGTCGAGCGTCGCCTCGCGATCGCCGAGGTTGGCGCCGAGCGCGACGACGGCATCGACCCACGGCCGGTCGTGCCGCGCGGGCATCTCGTCCCGAGGCCCGTCGGCGAGTCGGCGGCTCACAGCGCCACTCCCCTGTCTCCCGCGGGCGACGCGGATGCCGCGCCCTTCGCACGCCGGATCGTCACGGCCACATCGACGAAGGTCAGGGGGATCGGGGCATCCGGCTTGTGCACCGTGACCTCGGCCGACCGCACCGGGGCGGGTTCGAGCAGGGCGTCGGCGATGCGCGCCGCGAGCGTCTCGATCAGGTCGACGGGCTCGCCCTCGACGATCGCGGCAACGCGCTCGGCGAGCTCCCCATAGTGGACGGTGTCGGCGACGTCGTCGCTGTGCGCCGCGGGGCGCGTGTCGACGCCGACCGCGAAGTCGATCACGAACCACTGCCCGTCGCGTCGCTCGTCGGGGTAGACGCCGTGACGGCCGAAGACGCGCAGGCCCGTCAGGCGGATCTCGTCGAGACCTTCCACCGGTCCTCTCCCCTCCATGCTTCGGCGATCCGCAGCGCGTCCTTCGTCGCGCCGACGTCGTGCACGCGCACCGCCCACGCGCCGGCCTCGGCCGCGAGCACGCTCGTGACGGCGGTCGCGAGGTCGCGGCGGTGCTCCGAGACGGTGTCGCCGCCGGGCTCGTCGGGGCCGAGCGTCTCGGCGAGGAACCGCTTGCGGCTCGCGCCCACGAGCACGCGCGGTCCGATGCCGACGATGCGCTCGAGGCCACGCAGCACGTCCCAGTTCTGGTCGCCCTGCTTGCCGAAGCCGATGCCCGGATCGACGATCATGCGCGCGGGCGGGATGCCCGCCTTCGCGGCGGCCTGGATGCGCGCGACGAGCTCGTCGACGACCTCGCGGATGACGTCGTCGTACCGGGCGTTCGCATACATGTCGGCGGATGCCCCGCGCCAGTGCTGCAGCACGATGTCGGCCCCCGTGGCGGCGATCGCCGGGAGCATCTCGGGGTCGGCGAGGCCGCCCGACACGTCGTTCACGATGCGGGCGCCGGCCTCGACGGCGGCGACCGCGGTCGAGGCGTTCATCGTGTCGACGCTCACGGTGACTCCCGCGGCGGCAAGGGCCTCGATCACCGGGAGGACCCGTGCTCGCTCGACCTCGGGCGACACGCGCTCCGCACCGGGGCGCGTGGACTCGCCGCCGATGTCGACGATGTCGGCCCCCTGAGCGCTGAGCGCCAGACCGTGGGCGATCGCCCGTTCGGTGTCGTCGTACCGGCCGCCGTCGCTGAAGGAATCGGGCGTCACGTTGACGATCCCCATGATGAGCGTCATTCGCGCCCCGCCGTGGTCATGAGGGTGATGAGCTCGGCTCGCGCGACCGGCTCGGTGAACTCGCCGCGCGCCGCGATCGTGACGGTCGACGCCTCGCGCTGGCGCTCGCCGCGCATGGTCACGCATCCGTGGGTCGCCTCGAGCACGACGAGCACGCCGCGCGCCTCGAGCGACTCGGAGATCGTGTCGGCGATCTGCTCGCCGAGCCGCTCCTGCACCTGCGGACGAGCGGCGAGGATCTCGACGACCTTCGCAAGCGCGCCGAGCCCGACGACCTTGTCACCCGGGAGGTACGCCACGTGCGCCTTGCCGCGGAACAGCAGCAGGTGGTGCTCGCACACCGAGCGGAACTGGATGTCGCGGAGCATCACCGCTCCGGACGGCTGCGTCTCGGGTGCCGGTCCGTGCGCGATCGAGATCGTGTGGGCGAGCGGCTCCGCGGCATCCGCCTGGACCCCCGCGAAGAACTCCGCGTAGGCGTCGGCGACGCGTCCGGGGGTCAGGCGCAGGCCGGGACGGTCCGGATCCTCCCCGATCGCGTCGAGGATCTCGCGGATCGCCGCGGCGACGCGCTCACGGTCGACAGCCATGCCGACGACCCTACGCGGTCGCGGGACGCGCCTGCCCGGTCGGGCGGCGACGCGGCTTCTTCTCGGGCGTGCCCTGCTCGGCCTCGACGCTGGCCGCCACGCCCGCGGGCTCGTCGCGTCGCGGGATCTCGACGGGGGGCAGGGCCGAGACCGGCCGCCGGGCGCTCGAGAGCCACTGCGGGCGTGGCGGGAGCTTCTTGACGTCCTTGAAGATGTCAGCGAGCTCGATGTGGTCGAGGGTCTCCTTCTCGAGCAGCGCCAGCGCGAGCCGGTCGAGGATCTCGCGGTTCGCGTTGAGCACCTCGTACGCCTCGTCGTGCGCCTGCTCGATGAGCGCGCGCACCTCCTGGTCGACACGCTCGGCGACGGTCTCGGAGTACTCGCGGCCGTGGCCCATGTCGCGGCCGAGGAACATCTCACCCGACGCGGAGCCGAGCTTGACCGGCCCGACCTCGGTGGTCATGCCGTACTCGGTCACCATCTTGCGGGCGATGTTCGTCGCCTTCTCGATGTCGTTGGATGCACCGGTGGTCGGGTCGTGGAACACGATCTCCTCGGCGACGCGCCCGCCCATCGCGTACGTGAGCTGGTCCTGCAGCTCGTTGCGCGTGACGGAGTACTTGTCGTCGAGCGGCAGCACCATCGTGTACCCGAGGGCCTTGCCGCGCGGGAGGATCGTGACCTTCGTGACGGGGTCGGTGTGGTTCATCGCCGCCGCCGCGAGCGCGTGACCGCCCTCGTGGTAGGCCGTGATGAGCTTCTCCTTGTCTTTCATCACGCGCGTGCGCCGCTGCGGACCGGCGATGACGCGGTCGATCGCCTCGTCGAGCGCACGGTTGTCGATGAGCTGCGCGTTCGAGCGCGCCGTGAGCAGAGCCGCCTCGTTGAGGACGTTCGCCAGGTCGGCGCCCGTGAAGCCCGGGGTCTTGCGCGCGACGACCTCGAGGTCGACGCCGTCGGCGAGCGGCTTGCCGCGGCCGTGCACCTCGAGGATCTTCTTGCGGCCCTGGAGGTCGGGCGCGTCCACGCCGATCTGCCGGTCGAAGCGGCCCGGACGCAGGAGCGCGGGGTCGAGGATGTCGGGGCGGTTGGTCGCCGCGATGACGATGACGTTCGCCTTGGGGTCGAAGCCGTCCATCTCGACGAGCATCTGGTTCAGCGTCTGCTCGCGCTCGTCGTGACCGCCGCCGAGGCCGGCGCCGCGGTGGCGACCCACGGCGTCGATCTCGTCGATGAAGATGATGGCCGGGGCGTTGTCCTTCGCCTGGTTGAACAGGTCGCGCACGCGGCTCGCGCCGACGCCCACGAACATCTCGACGAAGTCGGAACCCGAGATCGAGTAGAACGGTACGCCCGCCTCGCCCGCGACCGCGCGTGCGAGGAGCGTCTTGCCCGTGCCGGGAGGGCCGTACAGCAGCACGCCCTTGGGGATGCGGGCGCCGACCGCCTGGAAGCGAGCCGGGTCCTTGAGGAAGTCCTTGATCTCCTGCAGCTCCTCGATCGCCTCGTCGGCACCCGCGACGTCGGCGAACGTGACCTGCGGCATCTCCTTCGTCACGAGCTTCGCGCGCGACTTGCCGAACTGCATGACCTTGCTGCCGCCGCCCTGAGCGGACGAGAGCAGGAACCAGAACAGCACGCCCAGCAGCAGAAGCGGGAGCATGAGCGACAGGAATCCGTCGAACCACGTCGGGCGCGGCACCGCGTCGTTGAAGCCGTCCTCGGGGGCGGCGGCGTCGATCGCCTGCACGACCTCCTCGGCGCGCGCCGACACGTAGTAGAACTGCACCTCGGTCGCGCCCTCGAAGGGCTTCGACAGCGTCATGTCGACCCGCTGGTCGCCGTCGGTGTTGAGCACCTCGGTCACGGTGTCGCCTTCGAGCAGCTCGAGGCCCTGCTGGGTCGAGATCTGCTTCGCCCCGCCGAGAGTGGAGATCAGCGAGAAACCGACGATGAGGAAGACCCCGATCAGCAGAACATAGAAGAGCGGGTTGCGTGTGATCTTCTTCACGTCCATCGTTCGGGCGCGGCCCGTTACCTTTCGTCGGCGATCCGCCGCCGGGTCGTCCGGATGCCTCGGCAACGGTGGATTTCAGGGTATCGCGGCGTTGCTCGGCGCGGCCTGTGCATTCGCCCAGGGCTGAACGCACGTTCAGGCCCGAGGCATCCGCTCACACCCCGTCCTCTCGCGAGGAGACGCGGAGATCTCCCGCGTCAGGAGTAGACGTGCGGGGCGAGCACCGCGACGTCGCGCAGGTTGCGGTACCGCTCCGCGTAGTCGAGGCCGTAGCCCACGACGAAGTCGTTCGGGATGTCGAAGCCCACGTAACGGCAGTCGACCTTGACCTTCGCGGCCTCCGGCTTGCGCAGCAGTGCGAACACCTCGATCGATTCCGCTCCGCGGGATTCGAAGTTCTCGAGCAGCCAGCTCAGCGTGAGGCCGGAGTCGATGATGTCCTCGACGATGAGCACGTGCTTGCCGGTGAGGTCGGTGTCGAGGTCTTTGCGGATCTGCACGACACCGCTCGACTTCGTGCCCTTGCCGTACGACGAGACCGCCATCCAGTCAATGGGCGCCACGCGCTTGAGCGCGCGCGAGAAGTCGGCCATGACCATGATCGCGCCCTTGAGCACGCCGACGAGCAGAAGGTCCTTGTCGGCGTAGTCGGCGTCGACCTGCGCCGCGATCTCCTTCAGCCTCTCGTGGATCTGTTCCTCGGTGACGAGTACTTCGGTGATGTCACTCTGAACTTCGGCGGCGCGCATGGCTCCGAGTCTAGAGTCGGCGGGCCGTTCTCGAAGACCCTGTCGGGCGGTCGTCCCGGTCAATAGGCTGAGCGCGAGCCCCGGGGGCACCGGAGCCCCCGCGGACCGATCCGGAGGTGGCTGCGATGGCTGGACTGGACGACATCCTCAAGATGATCCCCATCGATCAACTCGCGTCGAAGCTGGGGGTCGACCCAGACACGGCCGCGCAGGCGGTCGAGCAGGGCGGAGGCGCGATCCTCACCGGCCTGCAGAAGAACGCGCAGTCGCCCGACGGCGCGGCAGCGATCCAGAAGGCGCTCGGGCAGCACCAGGGCCTCGGCGACTCCGTCGACGTCGACAGCGTCGACACCCAGGACGGCGAGAAGATCCTCCAGCACGTGTTCGGCGAGCGGGAGCAGGCCGTCAAGCAGACGCTCACCGAGGCGCCCCAGACCGCGGGCATCGACTTCGGCAAGCTCTTGCCGATGCTCGCGCCCATCGTGATGGGCCTCCTCGCGAAGAAACAGCAGCCGGCGGGCGAGGCGCAGGCCCAGGCCCAGCCGCAGGAGTCCTCGGGAGGCGGCATCGGCGACCTCATCGGCGGACTGCTCGGCGGCGGAGGCGGGCAGCAGCAGGGTGGCGGCCTCGACATCGGAGGGCTGCTGGGCGGGCTGTTCGGCGGCAACAAGTAGAGACGGATGCCTCACCCGCCGCGTGCGGACGTCAGCGTCGCGCGTTCGCGGTGAAGACGATGCGGGCGCCGGCGCGGTGGGCGCGGCATCCGGGAAGGTCGATCGGGCCCTGGCCCGACCAGTCCGTCACGAGGCGTGCGACCTCGAGGGTCTGCGTGCGCGTGAGGCTCTCGCCGAACTCCGCCGCGACGACGTGACGGATGATCCGGTTGCGCAGCGCCGCGGGGTTGGCCGCGAGCGCCGCGACCGACACCGAGATGCCGGCCTCGGCGTGCTCGACGATGTCTTCGATGATCTCGTCGATCATGTCGGCGAAGGCCTCCGCGTCTTCGCGCAGCTGCTCGGCGGTGCGCGCGAGCGCTTCGGCGATCCCCGGCCCGAGCTCCTCCTCGAGGACCGGCAGCACCCTCTCGCGCACGCGCACGCGCGCGAAGCGCGGGTCGAGGTTGTGCGGGTCGTCCCACGGCTCGAGGCCCTCCGCCGCGCATGCGGCGCGAGTCCTCGCACGGCGCACGCCGAGAAGCGGACGGAGCAGCGCGACCCCGTTCGCGAGAGCCGAGACGGGTGCCATGCCCTGCAGGCTCGCGGCGCCCGACCCGCGGGCGAGTCCGAGGAGGACGGTCTCGGCCTGGTCGTCGAGGGTGTGGCCGGTGACGACGGCGATGCTTCCGGTGGCGCGGGCCTCGGCTGCGAGAGCCTCGTACCGCGCGGCGCGAGCCGCCGCCTCGGGGCCGTCGCCGCCCGAGACCTCGACCCTGACGACGCGGGCGTCGAGCCCGAGCGCACGCGCCCTGCCGGCCGCGCCGGTCGCGGCATCCGCCGAACCGTCTTGCAGACCGTGGTCGACGGTCACCGCCGTCGCCCGCAGGCCGATCTTCGGAGCCTCGAACGCGACGGCGGACGCGAGCGCGAGGGAGTCGGCCCCGCCCGAGAGCGCGACGACGACCGCCGAACCCGGCGCGAGGTCGCCGAGTGCGCGGCGCACGGCGAGGCGCACCTCCGCGACGGCGGGGTCGAGGCCGGGTCGGTGTTCCACGCGCCCACCGTACCGCCGTGCCGAGCGCCGAAACCGCCGTGCAGAGCGCCGGAACCGCCGTGCCGAGCGCCGAAACCGCTGTGCAGAACTCCGGAGATTCGGGCTCTTCGGCGCCTGATCGGCCGCATCGGGGCGTCGAACGGCCGGAATCTCCGGAGTTCTGCACGCGCGACGCCCGCGACTAGGCTTGTCCGCGGCATTCCCGCAGTCTTCAGAAGGAGCACCACATGGGCGCTTACGACGCCGTCATCGAGATCCCGCGCGGCAGCCGCGTGAAGTACGAGGTCGACCACGGCACCGGCCGCGTCTTCCTCGACCGGGTGCTCTTCACCCCGATGGGCTACCCCGCCAACTACGGCTTCTTCGAAGACACGCTCGGCGAGGACGGCGACCCGCTCGACGTGCTGCTGCTGCTCGACCGCGACCTCTACCCCGGCATCCTCGCGAAGGTGCGCCCCGTCGGCGTCCTCAAGATGAGCGATGAGGCCGGCGGCGACGACAAGGTCGTCGCGGTGCTCGCGAAGGACCCGCGTTGGGACCACATCCAGGACGTCGACGACATCGACGAGTGGACCAAGTCCGAGATCGGCCACTTCTTCGAGCACTACAAGGACCTCGAGCCCGGCAAGTGGGTCAAGGTCGACGAGTGGGCCAACGCCGCCGAGGCCGAGCGGCTCGTGTCGGAGGCGTTCGACCGCTTCCACGAGAACGAGGGCCAGACCGCGACCCAGGGCGCGGGCGAGGCACCGAAGACGATCTGACTTCCTTCTTCAGACGGGCGGATGCTTCGGCATCCGCCCTTCGTCTGAGAACCGGCCCGAGGTCAGACGGAGATGCCTCGCGCCGCCATGAAGCCGATGGGGTTCACCGGCGATCCGTTGACGTACGTCTCGAAGTGCAGGTGGCAGCCGAACGAGTTGCCGGTGTTGCCTTCGCCGGCGATGAGCTGGCCGGCGTTGACCCACTGGCCGTAGCTCACGTAGATGTGACCGGTCGCGATGTGACCGTAGCCGGTGCCGATGCCGCCGCCGTGGTCGATCTTGATGTAGTTGCCGTAGCCGCCGTTGTAGCCGGCGTAGACGACACGACCGGATGCCGCGGCGAAGATGCCCGAGTAGCAGCCGGCGGCGAGGTCGACGCCGTAGTGGAAGCCCGACGAGCAGTAGCTGTTGCCGCACTGCACCGTGCGGGGGCCGTATCCCGAGCTGCGCCATCCGGAGGACGGGCGCGCCCAGCCGGACCCGACGACTCCACCTCCACCGCCGCCACCGCCGCCGCCCGACGCGGCCTGCTCACGGGCACGGCGCTCGGCCTCTTCGCGAGCCCGACGCTCGCGCTCCTCGCGCGCCTTGCGCTCGGCTTCGACGCCGGCCTTGTAGCCGGCGAGCGTCTTGGCGGTCGTGTCCTTGAGCGCGGCGAGCTGTGCGTCGAGCTCGACCTTGCGGGACTTCTGCTCGGCGAGGGCGGCCTCTGCGGCATCCGCAGCCTGCTGGGCCTCGATCATCTTCTGCTCGGCGATCTTCTGCAGCCGATCGCGCTCGTCGCGCGCGACGGCGGCCTGGTCGCTGAGGCTCTGTGCGGAGTCGCGCGCCGTGATCGCGTCGGCGTACACCGCCTGGTTGCGCTCGAGGAGCTTGTCCATCGTTCCGAGCCGCGCGAGGAGGTCGTCGGCGGTCGCGGCCGACCCGGAGAAGAACAGCTCGAGCGATGTGTCGTCGCCGCCCTTGCGGTACAGCTGCGCGGCGACGCGTCCGGCTTTGGCGGCCGCTTCGTCGGCCTTCGCGGCCTCGGCGTCAGCCTGCTCCTGGAGCTGCTCGGCATAGAGGGCGGCCTCGAAGTAGGCCTGCTGCGCTTCGTAGAACTCGTCGGACGTGCGCTTGGCCTCGGCCTGCGTGCGCGCCACCTCGTTCTGGAGGTTGCGGATGAGGCCCTCGATCTTGGAGACCTCGGCGGCCTTGGCGGCTTGGTTCGCGCGCGCCTTCTCGACTTCCTCCCACGTGGGGTACTGCGCAGCGAAGGCAGCCGGCGCAGCGGAGAAGGCGCCGCCGATGGAGCCGAGGGCTATGACCCCGAGAGCACCCAGGCCGAGCACGCCGCGCCGCGATACCGACTCGGGCCAGAGCAGGCTGCGCTCACGCGGCGTGGGCGCACAGCCGCAGTCGTCGTACGCCTCCTCGGTCTGCACGCGCACCCCTCCTTGCGGTCGTCGACGCACATCACACTAGCAACATCAGTCACACGCGCAACAGGTAGGACCACACTGTGCCTCCCATATTGCGCCCAGAGCCGCGAGAACGCATCAGTTTCCTTACGGCGGGTCGGTTTCCGAGGCCCGGCCGCGCGCCCTCGATTTGGCGGATCGGCGGTCTCCTGCGTATGCTGGATCGTCGGTAAGCGTGAGCCCCCGGGTTCACCCGGCCCCATCGTTTAGCGGCCTAGGACGCCGCCCTTTCACGGCGGTAGCACGGGTTCGAATCCCGTTGGGGTCACTCAGCCCAAACCCACAACTGAACAAGCATGGCCCTGTAGCGCAGTTGGTTAGCGTGCCGCCCTGTCACGGCGGAGGTCGCGGGTTCAAGTCCCGTCAGGGTCGCTCCGAGCGACGGGCCCTTTTCTCGAAGAGGGCCTTTCGTCTAGGACGTGGCATCGCGTCGAGCAATCGAAACGGATGCCGCGCGGCTCTGTAGCTCAGTTGGTAGAGCGTTCGACTGAAAATCGAAAGGTCACCGGATCGATGCCGGTCGGAGCCACAAGGGTGACCGTTACATCACCCCAGAAACCCCCGCGTAGCTTCTACATCGCGGGGGTTTTGCTTTCCACGAGGAAACGTGCGCCGCATCCTTCGTTCACGCGCTTGCGCTCCGCACGCGACGACACCTCTGGTGCGCCCCCTCGCGCAGCCGCTAGATTTCGCGTCACAGGCCTCCCCAGGGCCGGCTCCCCGCACGACGTTGTGCGCGCAGTTCCCCTGCCGGAGGCGACAGAACCAACGCGCAAATGAGAGGGAACATCGATGAAGACGACCCGCCCATCCGCGCGGTGGCGGAGCAGGACCCTCGCCCTCGCGGGAGCCATCCTGCTCGGGGCATCGCTCCTGACCGCCAACGCCGCCTCCGCGCAGAACGATCCACGTGAGGGACTCGAGCCCGGCTACTTCGACGCCGGTGTGGCCGCGAGCGGCATCGAAGTGCTCGCGAACCTGCCCCGTTCCGGACCGTTCGACGCGAACCCGGGCAACTTCGGGTTCGTGAACTCGGATCTCGCGTTCACCGGCGACCACGCGATCGTGGGCAACTTCAACGGCTTCCAGATCTACGACGTCTCCGACCCGGCGGCGCCGCAGTTGCGCACGCAGGTCGTGTGTCCCGGCGGGCAGGGCGACGTCTCGGTCTACGGCGACCTCCTCTTCATGTCGGTCGAGGAGACCCGCGGCCGCATCGACTGCGGAACGCAGGGGGCATCGGGAGCCGTGAACCCCGAACGGTTCCGCGGCGTGCGCATCTTCGACATCTCGGACCTCGACAATCCGGTGCAGATCGGCGGCGTGCAGACATGCAAGGGCTCGCATACGCACACGCTCGTCACCGACCCGGATGACCCGGCGAACATCTACGTCTACAACTCGGGCACGTCGAGCATCCGTCCGGCGGCCGAGCTGGCCGACTGCAACAACGGCGGCGCGACGACCGAGAATCCGACGCACTGGCGCATCGACGTCATCAAGGTGCCACTGGCCGACCCGGCGTCCGCCGCGATCGTCAGCCAGCCGCGCATCTTCGCCGACCCGGTGACGGGCGCGGTGAACGGCCTGCAGAACGGGCCGACGCAGCCGACGCATCCGTCGGGCGGCGCCTACTCGCCGAGCCCCAACACGACGACGTGCCATGACATCACGGCGTACCCCGAGATCGGGCTCGCGGCGGGCGCGTGCCAGGGCAACGGCATCCTGCTCGACATCAGCGACCCGGCCAACCCCGTCCGCCTCGACGCGGTAGCCGACGTGAACTACTCGTACTGGCACTCCGCGACGTTCAACAACGACGGCACGAAGGTCGTGTTCACGGACGAGTGGGGCGGCGGCACGTCGGCTCGCTGCCGGGTGACGGATGCGCCGGAGTGGGGCGCCGACGCGCTGTTCGACATCGTCGACACCCCGGACGGCAAGAAGCTCGAGTTCCGGAGCTACTACAAGATCCCGGCCGCGCAGACCACGCAGGAGAACTGCGTGGCCCACAACGGGTCGATCGTGCCGGTGCCCGGCCGCGACATCATGGTGCAGGCCTGGTACCAGGGCGGCGTCTCGGTGATCGACTTCACCGACACGGCGAACCCGGTCGAGATCGCGTATCTCGACCGCGGTCCGATCGACTTCCCGAACCCGACCGGCCTGAACCTCGGCGGGTACTGGTCGACGTACTGGTACAACGGCAACGTCCTCGGCAGCGAGATCGCGCGCGGGTTCGACACGCTCGCGTTCACGCCGACGGCGATGCTGTCGGCGAATGAGATCGCGGCCGCGGCCGAAGTGCGGATGGACGAGTTCAACGCCCAGCTGCAGTCGAAGATCGTCAACCAGCCGAGCTTCGCGGTGACACGGTCGTTCGTCGACCAGGCCGAGCGCGACGGCTCGCTCGCGGGCAAGGCGCTGACCGAGGTGCGCAAGCACGTCGACCAGGCCGAGAAGCTCGCGGCGGGTCCGGCGAACAGCCGCGCGGTCCAGGCGCAGCTCGACAACGCGGCACGCAAGTCCGGCCTGCCGGCGGACTCCGCGGTCGTGCAGGCGATCAAGGCTCTCGCCGCGGCGCTCAGCTAGCCCGCCCGAGGCGAAGCCTCCCCACGAGGACGGAATGCCCGGTGGCCTCGGCCGCCGGGCATTCCGGCGTCTGCACTCCCGCGCGCGGCGGGCGACGGCGGCGTCAGGTCAGTCGTACTGCGCGAGCAGCTGCTGCATCCGTGCGATCTCGATTCCCTGGTCAGCCTCGACGTGACGTGCGAACAGGCCGATCTCCGTCTCCTGCCCGCCACCTGCTCCGTCGAGGTCGATGACCATCTGAATCGCACCTTCGTGGTGCTTGATCATGAACTCGAGGAAGAGCCGCTCGAACTCGGTCCCCGTCGCCGCTTCGAGCCGCGCGATCTCCTCGTCGGTGAGCAGACCCGGCATGTCCGCGTGGGCGTCGTGCGCGGCATCCGGATCGCGTATCGGCTCGGCACGATCGCGCAGCCACTTCTCGAGCTGCGCGATCTCGTCAGTCTGGCTGATCTCCATCCGTTCGGCGAGCAGGCGGATGTCGCGGTTCGTCGTGCGATCGTCCACGTAGCCGGTCATCACGAGCGCCTGCGCGTGGTGGTGCAGCATGTCGCGCACGAAGCGCACGTCCTCCTCGGTGTACGGCGGGCTGCTCAGGGCGTCGGCGGCCTCCTCCGGCGACAGCGTGCGGTTCGGCTCGCCGGGCGCCCCGGGCTGGATCACCGGGACGGTCGACACGGGTGTGGGCGGCTGCGGATCGGCCGTGCAGGCGGTGAGGACGAACGCCAGGGCCGCAGCCGCGCCGAGGGGCGCGAGTCGCCGGGGTGTCGTCACGTGCGGTCGCCTCTCTCCGATGAGTTGCTTCGTCCATCATGCGGCGTGATGGCCGAAAGTCCAGCGCCGGGGCGCTCCCCGCGCGTTGACACCGCGCCCGCGCCTCTGCGAGCGTGAAGTCGACCGAGGCGAAGGGGCATGAGACGTGGCGCAGGCGAACGAGAGCTTCCCCGACCTCGACATCGGCACGGTGATCGACGTCGAGATCGTGAGCATCACGGATGCCTCGGGCGCCCCGCCCTCCGTCGCACCGGCGCCCGGCCACCTCCCGGGTGAGCGCGTCGAGAATCCGTTTCCCGCTCCGAAGCTCGAGGACGTGCTGTCGGCGCTGCGCGCCGGCGAGACGACCGTGCACGCGACAGGACCCCACCGGGGCGTCGCGATCGTCGGACCACATCAGGTCGAGCTCGAGCTGTATCCCGCCGAGACGCACGCCGGTACGGGGACGGTGGCCGAGCACTTCACGGTGACCCAGATCGACCCCGGCTCGCTGTCGCTCGCACCGGTGGGTGACGATGGCGACTGAGCAGGAGCCGCAGCCGGCCGAGCGCCCCGCCGGCCCCGCGCTCATGCACCTGTTCGAGCAGGAGCTCGCCGCCGCCGACACCACCCGCGAGGCACTGCAGGCACGCGCGAACACCGTCATCACGACCTCCGTCGCGCTCGCCACTCTGTTCCTCGCGTTCGCCGGGCTCGTGCAGGGCCCCGAGGAGCCGCTGGCTCCCGCCGCGCTCGCGCTGCTCGTCGCCGCGGCCGCGACCCTGCTCGCGAGCAGCGTGACCGCGTTCCGACTGCAGGCGTTCAGACGCCTCCCGCGGCTGAGCGACGAGACGCTGGCGCAGTACACGCACCCCGAGCTGGCCGCCGCGAGCGCGCTCGACCTCGAGACGCGCATCCTGCCGACGCTCGCGGTGCGCATCCGCTCCGCGCGGGAGCTCAACGAACGGCTCCACGTGCTCCTGCTGCGCGCGCTGGCCCTCGAGGTCGGCGCGGTCGTGCTCGCTGCGATCGGCGTGGTCGTCCTGCTGACGGTTGCGACGGATGCCGCATCCGCCGTCTGGCCGCTCATCGCCGGCCTCGCTGTGGCGGTCGCGGTCGTGTTCGCAGTGCTCGCGTGGAGAGGGCGCCCGCTCACGGCGCGGTGAGCCCCGCTCAGCGGGCGATCGCCGGCGGGACAGTGATGCGCATGACGGTCTTGCTCTTGCCGATGTGACGCTCGAACGTGAAGCCCGCCTTCTCGAACATGGCCCGCGTGCCGTTGTGGAGGAACGACGCCGACGTCTTCTTGCCGGGCTCGAGCTCGTTGGGGAACGAGACGACCTCTCCCCCGCCGGCCTGCGCGATCAGCTCGAGTGCGCCGTCGAGTGCTTCCCGTGCGACGCCGGAGCGCCGGTGGTCGCGGTCGACGAAGAAGCACGTGATGCGCCACGGTGCCGGGTTCGCCTCGCCCGCGTCGTACTGCTTGCGGTGGTAGATGCGCGGCAGCTGCGCGGGGCTCCCGTACTCGCACCACGCGATCGCCCGATCGCCCTCGAACACGAGGGCGGCGTGCGCGACCCCCTCCTCGACGAGGCGCCGCTTGAACTCCGGGTTCTTGTACTCGGCGCGCGTCGTGGTCTCAGTGTCGTCGTGGAAGTACGTGCAGTAGCAGCCGCCCCAAACCCCGTTGTGCTTCTCAGCGAGCGCCAGCCACGCCGGAAAGGTCTCGGGCGTGAGCGGCTTGATCACGTGACGACCATCAGCCATGGCGCACTCCTCGCGTCGGTGGGGCCAGTGTCGCGCGGGGGTCGGACATCGACGAGGTCAGATGTCGCTGAAGTCGTTCATCGGCGCACTGATCCGGCTGACGACGTCGTCCTCTACGGCGAGCTCGACGAAGAGGATGCCGACCTCGCCCGTGACGAGCGACGTCGTGCCGGGCACCTCGTGACGACCGAGCCGCAGGTGGTCGGCGATGCCGTCCCCGTCTTCGTCCCAGAGGTCCGACGCCCCGGCGGCGACGGCATCCGCTCGTGTCGAGCCCACCGCGATCCCCTCGACCGTCCGGAACGGCACTCCGTCGATCTCCGGCGCGCTCACAGTGATCCATACGCGGGACTGATCTTCCGCGGACATGAGGACACGCACATGAGGCCATTCGTATTCGACCAGCCCACGGCTGTACCACTCGTCGAGCTCGACCGGCGTCGGCACGTGACCGGTGATCTCTTCGAGCGCGGCGAGGATGCGCGCGCCGTCGTCCAAGGAGATCGTCTCGGTCACGCCGTCGCGCGTGTACACGAAGGTCTCCATGGAGAGGACGACCTCTTCCTCGGACCGCGACTCCGTCGGGGCGGGGATGGGAGTCGACGGGGTGGTGGCCGGTGCCGAGGCGGCATCCGTGGACGGCGTCGCGGACGGCGTCTGCGAACAGCCGCTCGCGAGAAGGGTGACGGTCAGAACGAACGGCGCCAGGGCAGGTGATCGCATCCGGGGGAGGGCCTCTCATGATCGCCGACTCGCTCACGCGGGTGGGCGATCGGGGGTTTGCGCGGACAGCGCCGCTGCCCCGACCATTCTCACAGGCGCGACGAACCGGCGACGCACCATCCACAGGGGCACCGCATCTCCAGGCAGAATGGCCGCATGCCCCGCTTCTTCCGGGCCGTTCTGCGGTATCCCGTGATCCTCGTCACACTCGTCGTGCTCATAGCCGTGCTCGTGCTGGAGAGCGCAGGGGCGACGAGCACGGCGAAGTGGATCTCGATCGTCTACGTGTCGGCGATCATCGCCTGGACGCTGGTCGGCATGGTGCGCGACGTGCTGCGCGGGCATGTCGGACTCGACGTGCTCGCGGTCGTCGCGATGGTCGCGACGCTCGCGGTCGGAGAGTACATCGCGTCGCTCATCATCGTGCTGATGCTCACCGGCGGCGAGGCGCTCGAGGACTACGCCGGCCGCCGCGCGCGGCGCGAGCTGACGAACCTCCTCGACCGGTCGCCGCAGATCGCGCACGTGATCGTGCACCCGTCCGACGAGTCATCGGGCGACGTGCAGGACATCTCGGCCGACGACGTGCGCGTGGGCGACGTGCTGCTCGTGCGGCCGTCCGAGATCGTCCCGGTCGACGGCGAGCTGCTCACCGAGTCGGGCTCGTTCGACGAGTCGTCGATCACGGGCGAGAGCCTGCCCGTGACGAGGCGAGCCGGCGACGAAGTGCTGTCCGGCGCGATCAACGGCTCGCGCGCGGTGCGCATCCGCGCGGTGCGCCGAAGCGGCGACAGTCAGTACCAGCAGATCGTCGCACTCGTGCGCGAGGCGCAGGATTCGCGAGCCCCCGTCGTACGGCTCGCCGACCGGTTCGCGATCCCGTTCACGGCGGTCTCGCTCGTGATCGCGGGCGCCGCGTGGGGGATCTCGGGCGACCCGACCCGGTTCGCCGAGGTGCTCGTGCTCGCGACCCCGTGCCCGCTGCTCATCGCGGCTCCGGTCGCCTTCCTCGGCGGGCTGTCGCGCGCCGCCAAGGCGGGAGTCATCGTCAAGGGCGGCGCCGTGATCGAGCAGCTCGCGCGCGTGAGGTCGGCCGCGTTCGACAAGACGGGCACGCTCACGCAGGGCCGCCCCGACCTCGTCGAGGTGCGGCCCGCCCCCGGCTTCGACGCCGACCGCGTGCTCGCGCTCGCGGCATCCGCGGAGCAGTACTCGAGCCACGTGCTCGCCGACGGCATCCGTCGTGCCGCGGTCGCGCGCGGCCTCACGATCGAGCGCGCGGAGCGCGCGAGCGAAGCCGCGACGAACGGCGTCACGGCGACCATCGCGGGGCAGACGGTCGTCGTGGGCAAGCCCGCGTACGTGAGCTCGCTCGCGCCCGACGCCGAGCGCACGCCGCTCGCTCCGGGGCAGGCGGCCGCGTACGTCGCGATCGACGGACGCTACGCGGGAGCCCTCGTGCTCGCCGACGACCCACGCCCCGAGTCGCCGGCCGTCGTGTCGTGGCTGCGGGCGCACGGCGTCGAGCGCATCGCGATGCTCACCGGGGACGCCGCCCCCACCGCCGAGACCATCGCGGCGTCGGTCGGCATCGACGAGGTGCACGCCGAGCTGCTGCCCGCCGAGAAGGTGCACCTCGCGGCACAGCTTCGGCCGCGGCCCGTGCTCATGGTGGGCGACGGCGTCAACGACGCTCCCGTCCTCGCGGCCGCGGATGTGGGCATCGCGATGGGCGCCAAGGGCGCGACCGCCGCCGGTGACGCCGCGGCCGCCGTCGTGCTGCAGGACTCGCTCGCGCGCGTCGCGGACGCGGTCGCGATCGGGCGGCACACGCTCCGCGTCGCGTACGCCGCGATCTGGATCGGCATCGCGCTGAGCATCGGCCTCATGCTCGTCGCGACCACGGGCGTCATCCCGGCCGTCGTGGGTGCGCTCGTGCAAGAGCTCGTCGACCTCGCGACGATCCTCTACGCGCTGCGGGCGCTCGCGGGCCCGGTCGCCGAGCTCGACACGCGGACGAAGACGGATGCCCCGACCGGCGCGACCGCCCCGAGCACCGTCGACCGCGCGACGCCCGCCTGACGCGGCGGGGCTCCACAGTGGTGGCCTTGGGGCGCTACTCCACCGGGATCCTCCGCGCGAAGCAACCGACTAGATTAGGCCGACCTCAACAGCTCGCTCTCGGCAAAGTAGCGAGCGTGGGTCTTCATAAGCGTGTCGATCGAATCGCTGTTGAGTGAGGCGATCTCCCAGTCCTCATCTACACGCTCTGCCTCAAGCTTCAAACGGCACAGCATTGCTTCTCGGTGCCCGTCCGGGCCCAGGAACTCGTGGACCCTGCGGGCGCCGGTGGGGCGATGGTACTCGATCACGAAACCTGGCATGCTCACACCTTCCCACGTATCGCTCGAAACTGGTCATGGATCGCACGAAGATCCTCGCGCAGTTTGAGTTCGGCATCTCGATGGGAGGCCGCCTCCGCCTCAAGCCTAACCCTCAATTGCTCGTCGAAGACTGGGGTCGCAGCGCCTGCGTTCTCCCGCATCCGCAACAGTTCGCGTTCACGGGCATTCCGCGCTTCCTCAGACGCGGAAATCGTGTGGAGGGAGATGGACTGCAAGGCCTCTACTATTCCGCGCTGCAGTTCGTCGTTGGGCATCGTGCCGTATCGGATGTCACGCCCAATGACATCCGCCGCGGCTTCGTATGCGTTCGCCCATGCACTCTGCATGTGTGTACGGACCTGGACCTCAACTCTCACGGGTAGCCGAAGCCACACGTGAACGGCGCGATAGCCGCTGTGCGGAGTGGCTCGGAGATCTTTAATGCACGACGGATCATGGTCGTACAGGCCAGCGATGGCGAGTGCAACCGCGTCCTGCTCGTCGAGCGACATCTCAGCTTCGAACCGCACACCTGCGACATCTTGGACAGACGGAAGCGGGGTCCCAGGGTCACGTTGCAGCTTCTGCCTCAGAGTGTCGATCGTCTTTGGGCGGGATGACACCTCGAAAGCTCGCTCGCCGAGCAGCGGCGTCCAGTCCAACTTGTTGATGTCTTGTTGAACCGATGCCGCAACATCGTTGTACCAGAGCATCACGTCGCTGTAGGCAGGCAGGTGCGGCGGCGGTGCTGTTCCGTCCCGAATGTGCCGGCTCAGGCTTTTCAACTGGTTAGTTGACCACGGGCACGCCAGCATGACGAGATCGTACCCGCCACATGGCTCATGCCAGTTCGTTAGCTCTTCTATTCGAGAACCCGCGTACGGACGGGCACACGATGGGTCGCCGCGGCCGATCCCCGGCCGACGGCCGCGTGACGCGGCATCCGTCTCATATCCGTTCCGGTCGGAATCCGTATCCGACGAGCCGCGCCATGAGCGGCCGCGCGATCGGGATGGCGACGCGCATGACGATCCGCTGCATCCGCGTCGGAGGATTGTCGAGCAGCCGGACACCCCGGCCGGTCGCGATCGTGCGGTGGACGCCGCGCTGGATCCGCTGCATGAGCAACGTGGGCAGCTCGCGGCGCCGCTGCACCGCGACGCACGCTGCGTCGATCTCGGCGGGGTCGCCCGACTTCAGGGCGGGCACGAGAACGCGGGCGGCGGCCACCGCGTCCTGGATCGCGTAGTTGACGCCGACGCCGAACGCGGGTGACATCGCATGCGCGGCGTCGCCGATGAGCAGAACGCCGGGAGACCACCACCGCTCGAGGCGATCGATCTGCACCGACAGGAGGCTCACGTCGGCGAGCGAGCCGAGCTGATCGACGACCGGCCGCAGCGGCGGCACGGCGCGAGCCAGCCGCTCGCGGAACGCGACGAGCCCCTCCTCGCGCATCTCGTCGAACGACCCCTTCGGGATGATCATGCCGCACTGCAGGTAGTCCGGCCGAGGGATCGTGATGACCATGCCCTCCTCCGAGATCCACGCGAGCGTGTCGGGCAGGTCGGTGTCGGGGTAGGGCAGGCGGAACCACAGCACATCGCACGGCACGCCCTGAGCACGCGGGGTGAAGCCGAGCACGTCGCGCACGGTCGAATGGCGGCCGTCGGCGGCCACCACGAGGTCGGCCGCGATCTCGTCCTCGCCTCCGTCGCGCCTCCGCACGCGCACCCCGTTCACGCGGCCGTCCGCCGCGCGCGTCACATCGACGGCTTCGGCTCGCATGCGCAGATCGAACGTCGGATGCTGCTTGCCCGTCGCCGCGAGCAGATCGAGCAGGTCCCACTGCGGCATGAGCGTGAGCATGCGGTTCGGCGGAGGCAGCGTCGTGAAGTCGATCGCGTGCACGCGCACGCCGTTCGCCACGACGTCGAGGCGTGGCAGCGGCTTGTGCGGAACAGCGTCGAACTTCTCGCGGATGCCGAGCGCGTCGAGGATGTTGAGCGTCGACGGATGCACCGTGTCGCCGCGGAAGTCGCGGAAGAAGTCCTCGTGCTTCTCGAGCACGGTGACCTCGACACCCGCGCGCGCCAGGAGCAGACCGAGCATCACTCCGGCGGGTCCTCCGCCGGCGATGCACACCTTTGCCGAGGGGGTCACGTCGGGTCACGTTAGCGCACGACGGGGCGACCGCGGGCAAGGCATCCGCAGTTCGGAAGAATCCTCCGCGGACGAGCTAGGAGGACGAGCGACGCCTCCGCGCGAGCCGCACCACGGAACGGTACGCGGCGCCCACCGCCAGCACGATGACGCCCGCCACGATCGACGGCACGGGAAGTGTGGCGACGAGCACGAGGCATCCGATCATTCCGGTCACCGCGAGCCACCGGGGGAAGCGACGCTCCTCGCGGGGCTGCGTGAAGGCCGACGCGTTCGCGATGAAGTAGTAGAGGAGGACGCCGAACGACGAGAAGCCGATCGCACCGCGCAGGTCGAACGCGAACACGAGCGCGATGACGACGAGGCCGAGCACGATCGTCGCGCGGTGCGGCACGCGATACCGCGGATGGACGCCCGCGAGCCACGACGGCAGGTCGTCTTTGCGGGCCATCGCGAGGGCTGTGCGGCCGACGCCCGCGATGAGGGCGAGCAGCGCGCCGAGCGCGGCGAGCGCCGCTCCGACGCCGACCACGACGACCGCCCAGCTCCAGCCGCCGACCGTGGCGACATCGGCGAGCGGCGAGGTCGACTCCGCGAGGGCGTCGGGTCCGAGCACCGCGAGCGCGACGACCCCGAGCACCCCGTACACGACGAGGGTGCCCGAGAGTGCGAGCACGATCGCCCGTGGGATCGTGCGCTGCGGCTCGCGCACCTCCTCGCCCATCGTCGCGATGCGCGCGTAGCCGGCGAACGCGAAGAAGATGAGGCCCGCCGACTGCAGCACGCCGTACCACCCGGCGTCCGCCCAGCCGTCGGTGAGCCGCGACGGGTCCGCGTCGCCGGACGCGAGCCCCGCGACCACGACGAACGCGAGCACCGCGAGCACGACCGTGACGACGACCCTCGTCACGCCCGCCGTGCGCGTCACGCCGAAGCAGCTGACTGCTGTGAGGGCGGCGACCGCGAGGGCCGCGACCGGCTTGTGCCACTCGGGCGGCACGGCGTACGCGGCGAACGTGATGGCCATCGCTGCGCAGCTCGCGGTCTTGCCGATGACGAAGCTCCATCCGGCGAGGAACCCCGGCCACTCCCCCAGGCGCTCGCGTCCGTAGATGTACGTCCCGCCCGAAGTCGGGTACCGCGCCGCGAGCTGGGCGGAGGACGTCGCGTTGCAGAAGGCGACCGCCGCCGCGAGCACGAGGCCGATGAGCAGGCCCGCTCCCGCCGCCTGGGCAGCGGGAGCCCACACCGCGAACACACCCGCGCCGATCATCGCGCCGAGGCCGATCGCGACGGCGTCGCCGAGCCCGAGGCGGCGGGCGAGGGCACCGGGTCCGGTCATCCGGACGCCCCGTCGGCGAGGAGGCGCACGGCCGGGACATCCGGCTCGGCCCAATCGAGCGCGGCGAGCTCGGCGCGCGCGACCCAGCGCAGCTCGTCGTGGTCGGTGCTCTCGACGGGTTCCGGCCCGTCGAGGCTCGCATGCAGGCAGATGAGACGGATGCCGCCGCCCCCGCTCGGCTCGACGGTGACGAGCTCGCCCGTCACCGAGATCGGCACGCCGAGCTCTTCGCGGATCTCGCGCACGAGCGCGTCGGCGGGCGATTCGGATGCCTCGACCTTCCCGCCCGGGAACTCCCACTTGCCCGCGGCGGCCTTGCCCCGAGCCCGCCGGCACGCGAGGAACGTGCCGTCGCGCTCGACGATTGCGGCGACGACGTCGATCGTCGGGAGGGCGTCTGGCACGCGCCCATCGTCGCATGCCGGGCCGTTCGGGGACGGGCGGCACGAGCCTTTTGTGTATCACTCGGAGAATTGAGCAACTCTGCAGTGAACAACAGGTGAAAACAGGGTTTCGGTTGACCGCAACCGGGAGTAGAGTGACGTTGCGCGCTAGCGATGCTGGGAAACATCGCGCGGGACACCCGAAAGCAAGACCCGGCGCGCATCTGGGGATATCGACCGTCTGACTCGGGCTGACGGGCGAGCACATTTGTCTGGGGACGAAATGCGTGCTGGGGGCACCTCGCACGAGAGTGTCAAGGCGGTCGTCGCATGACGACCTTCGCCGACGACGCTCTCAGTCGACCGATTGCGGCACCTCGCCATGCCGAGGCACCGCTGCGAACACTGATCACGCCTCGCGTGGCGCCGGCCGTCGAGCGCCGGCAGCTCTGGGAACGCCGTTACCGGCGACGCCTGTGGGCCGCCGACACGTTCATCGTCATGGCGTCCGCAGGCCTTGCCGCGTGGATCCAGATCGAGATGGCGAACGTCACGATCTCGGATGCCCCGTGGCAGTACGGTCGCGTGTTCCTGATCACCGTGGCGATCTGGATGAGCCTGCTGGCGATGTTCCAGACGCGCGACCGCCGCATCGTGGGGCACGGCACGACGGAGTACCGTCGCGTCGCCCACGCGACGGGCATGGCTTTCGGGATCCTCGCGATCGGATTCGTCCTGCTGCAGTCGGCGGGCATCCGCATGCAGCTGCTCGTGGCGCTGCCGCTCGGCATGGCGGGCATCGTCTTCGGCCGGTGGGTCTGCCGCCAGTGGCTGAGCGACCAGCGCGCGCAGGGCGACTTCATCTCGCGGGCGGTCGTCATCGGCAACCGGGCGGATGTCGAGTACGTGGTCCGCTCGGTCCACAACGACTCGCTGCTCGGCTACCGCGTGGTGGGCGTGACGCTCGACGACGACCCCGCCGATTCGCTGAACGTCGAGGGTGAGACGATCCGCGCGACGGGCTCGATGCACACGGCGGCGACCGTGGCGGCCCAGCTCGGCGCCGACGCCGTCATCGTCGCGAGCACCCCCGAGGGCGACACCGACTTCCTCAAGCGGCTGAGCTGGCAGCTCGAGGGCACGGCGGCCGAGCTCGTGCTGTCGAACCCGCTCGCCGACGTGGTCGGCCCGCGCATGTCGCTCAAGCCCGTCGAAGGCCTGCCGCTCATCCAGGTCGAGATCCCGACGTTCGAGGGCGGCCGCTACCTGACCAAGCGGCTCATGGACATCGCGATCTCGGCGATCGCGCTCGTGGTCATCGGGCTGCTGACCCCGTTCATCGCGCTCGCGATCAAACTCGAGGGCCCTGGCCCGGTGTTCTTCCACCAGGAGCGCGTCGGTCGCGACGGCCGCATCTTCCGCATGCACAAGTTCCGCTCGATGACGACCGACGCCGAAGACGCGCGCGGCACGCTCGACGCGATCAACGAGGCATCCGGCCCGCTCTTCAAGATGAAGCAGGACCCGCGCGTGACGCGCGTCGGAGCGATCCTGCGCAAGTTCTCGCTCGACGAGCTGCCGCAGTTCTGGAACGTTCTGGTCGGCGAGATGAGCGTCGTCGGGCCGCGGCCGCCGCTGCCGCGCGAGGTCATGTCGTACGACGGCAAGGTCTACCGCCGGCTCTACATCAAGCCGGGGATCACGGGGCTGTGGCAGATCAGCGGCCGCAGCGACCTCTCGTGGGACGACACCGTCCGCCTCGACCTGCGCTACGTCGAGAACTGGTCGGTCATCGGCGACCTGGTCATCGTCTGGCGCACGATCGGCTCCGTCATCAAGGCGCGCGGTGCCTACTGATCGCCGCTCTTGATGCGTCGCGGCGAAGTTCCGCGACCACCAGGCCGGGCGGGCGTTGTGTCCCCAAGAGACGCCCGTCCGGCCGCCAAACGGGGGTGGATCAGCGGCGCTGAGCCGCGTTCGAGGCGGATGCCGCGGCATCCGCGAACAGCGGTTCGAGCACGTCCGCGTACTGCGCGACCCGGTCGGACCAGTCGGGCACGTTGTCGACGGTGAGCGTCGGAGCGTTCTCGCGCAGGGCGGCCGCGACAGCGAGCGGGAAGTCGGCCGGCGACGCGAGCACGATTCCCTCCTCCTCGAGGTCGCGGAACCCGGCGACCGGCGTGCTGACGATCGGTCGCCCGACCGCGCGGTACTCGTACAGCTTGATCGGATCGAGGCTGTCGGTGAACGCATCGACGATGTGCGGGACGATGAGCACCGTCGCGTGCTGCAGGTACGCGGGGATGTCGCGGAAACCGCGCGGCCCGAGGACGCGGACATCCGGATGCGACGTCAACCGCTCGGTGTTGTGCGGGGCGAGCGCGTCGGGCCCCACGAGCACGATCGAGCTGCCGTCGGCCGCGATCGCCTCGGCGGTGCGCACGACGAGCTCGACGTCGAGTCGGTCCTCGTGGAGCGTGCCGACGTAGACGGCCGTCGGCCCGGAGGGAAGGTCGGCGGGGCGCGGCAGCGGCGTGCGATACCGGGCGGTGTCGACGGCGTTCGGGATGAGGACCACGTCCCGCTCCGAGCCTCTCGTGCGCTCGAGACCTGTCGAGCACACGACAACGGCGGCGCACAGGTTCATGAGGATCGCCTCGTTCGCGACGATGCGCCGCCGTTCGCGTCCCGGGCGGTCGGCGGCGAGCCAGTCGTCTGTCATGTCGTACACGGCGGGCAGCCCCGTGTGCGCGACGAGCTTCGCCCACCCGGGGTCGTTCACCCACAGCACCGGGCTCGTCATGCCGAGCGTGCGCATCGCGCGCCGCGCCGCCCGCCGCAGGGCCGCATCTGCGGCAGGACCCACAACGCGCGGGAGGAGCTTGTCGGGCTGGAAAAGCGACAGCCGCCCTTCGTAGCCGTCCGCGGTGCGCAGGCCGCGTCCCCGACGGACGCCCCGCCCCGAGAGCGCGGAGTGCAGCAGGTCGTTCGACGGCTCGACGAACAGCACGCGCAGGTCGGGGTCGCGCCGGAGCAGGCCGTCGATGAGGTACTGGTTCCTGCGCCACACGTCGTCCCACGCCTCGAGCGAGAACACGACGAGATCGCGACCCCTCACGACACCACCAGCACGTGCTCGTAGACGCGGCGCGTCTGGGCGACCTGACGCTCGACGGAGAACTGGCGACGCTGCAGCTCGCGCAGCGCCGCGCCCGCGGACTCGCGCCGCGCGGGATCGCGCAGCAGGTCGTCGAGCACGCGCGCGGCATCGGCCGGATCGCCCGGCGCGAAGAGCAGGTCGGGCCGGGCGGCACCGACCGTCTCGAGGTGCCCGCCGCCCGCGGCCGCGACGGTCGGTGCACCCGCCGCCATGGCCTCGAGCACGAGGATTCCGAGCCCCTCGCGAGGGGTCGGCGCGATGACGATGCCCGCCTCGGCGAGCAGCGCGGGCACGTCGCTGCGGTGCCCGAGGAACTCGACGCTGCCCGCGACACCCCGGTCGCGCGCGAGCGCCTCGAGGTCGCGCCGTTCGGACCCGTCGCCCGCGATGCGGAGCTTCCAGCCCGCGGCGGGTCCGCGCGAGAGCGCCCACGCCTCGATGACGTCGGCGGTGTGCTTCTCGGCCTCGAGCCGCTGCGCGGCGAGCACGTACGGCCGGCGCTCGGCCGCGGCATCCGTCGATTCGACGCCGGAGTGGACCACCTCGACGGGAGGCTCGACGTTCTCGGCCACGAACCGCGAGATCGCGATCTGCGCGGCGAGCGACCTGCCCACCGGCCGGAACATGAGACGCGAGAGCGGGTTGCTGCCGCGCCGACCGGCGAAGTGCCGCGTGCTGACGTGCTGCGGCTTCCGGTGGCGGCGCCGGTGCAGCCAGCCCACCAGGTCGGCCTGCGACATGTGCGTGTGGAGGATGTCGGGAGGCTCGATGGACCGCAGCGACGAGAGCGCCTCGCCCATGTCGTCGCCCGGAAGCCACTGCACCGAGGTTTCGGCGAGGGCGTGCTGCATGTGATCGGCGTCGCCTCCGATCACGACGACGTCGTCGCCGGACGAGGCGAGGCCGGATGCCACGGTCACGATGTACCGTTCCACGCCGGCGAAGCCGGTCGAGCACACGAGGTGCACCACCCGCATCTCTCTCCCCCCGATTCGCGGTCCCCGCGTGAAGTCTATGAGCACGCGCGTCGGCTGTGGTGCCTGCGGCGGTCTGTAGCATGGCGACGTGCGTGTGGCGATGTCGTCGTTCCGATTCAACAACGAAGGCGGCATCGAGCGCGCGTCGTACGAGCTCGCGCAGCGGATGAGCGATCGCGTCGACCTCACGCTCGTGGCGACCGACGTGAGTCCGCCGCCCCCCGAGCCGCTGTCGTGGCTGCGTGTCGAGGCGCGCAGCTCGCCGGGCTTCGTCGTGCCGGTGACCTATTCGGCCGCCGCGACCAAGGCGCTCGAGGGCATGGGCTTCGACATCGTCCACAACCAGGGCGGCTGTGCGGCGCGGCGGCAGGACGTCATCACGGCGCACAGCTGCCACAAGGCGTGGTGGGCGATGAAGTTCCGCAACCGCGAGGTGCTGCGCGCCCTCGCGAACCCCTTCCATCACGCGGTGCTGCAGGTCGAGCAGCGCAACTACCGGCCCGATCGCTTCCACCGTGCGATCGCCGTGTCGCCGACCGTCGCGCGCGAGCTCACGCACTATTACAAGGTCGACCCGGAGCGCATCACGGTGATCCCGAACGCCGTCGACGTGACGCGATTCCAACCGGCGGATGCCGCGCCCCGCCGCGCGCGCATCCGCGCGCAGCACGGGTACACGGACGACGACGTGGTGCTGCTGTTCGTCGGCAAGGAGTTCCGCCGCAAGGGACTGCGCGCCATCGTCGACGCGCTGCCCCACCTCCCCGAGGCATCGCGCCTGCTCGTCGTGGGCGGCGACGACGCGGCGCCGTTCCAGGCCAGGGCGCGCGAGCTCGGCGTGGCCGACCGCGTGACGTTCGTCGGACACTCGCCGGCCGTCGAGGACTACTTCCAGGCGGGGGACGTGTTCGTGTTCCCCACGATCTACGAGCCGTTCGGCCTCGTGCTGCTGGAGGCCGCGGCATCCGGTCTGCCCCTCGTGACGACCCCGCTGGGGGTCGCCGAGGAGTTCGTGCGGGTCGGCGAGAACGGCGCGCTCATCGAGCGCGACGGCGCGTCGATCGCGCGAGCGGTGCGCCCTCTCGTGGAGGACCGCGACCTGCGCCGCCGCATGGGAGAGCAGGCGCGGCGCGACGCGGCGGGCTACACCTCGTGGGAGTCGGTCGCCGACCAGACGATCGCGCTGTACGAGCGCGTGCACGAGGAGAAGAACGCCGGGCACCTGCTCGGCTGACGGGCCGCGGAGTCGGACTCAGCCGGCCGGCGTCACCTCGGTGTCGTACACCCGCACCCAATCGACCTGGAGCGCTGCGGGGAAGGGAGTGTCGACGTTCGGCTCTCCGGGCCAGTCGCCGCCGACGGCGAGGTTCAGGACGATGTTGACCGGTCGTGTGACGGCCCACTCCCACCCGTCCTCCATGTCGGCTCGCGTGACGCGGCCCGTCTCCTGATCGTCGATGAAGAACGTCACGCCGTCGGGGTCCCATTCGGCGGCGAACACGTGCCAGTCGTCCGCCCACGAGCCGTCGTCTGCGGGCGTCTCGATCTTGAGCGACCACGCCTCGTCGTGGCCTGCCCAGTTGCCCCACACCGTGGAGTGCGCCGTGTCGCCTTCGCGCACGAGCTCGACGATGTCGATCTCGCCCACATCGGGCCATCGCGTCTGGTCGTCGTAGACGCCGAGCAGCCAGAATGCCGACCACAGGCCGCCGCCCGACGGAGCTTTGATGCGCGCCTCGAACCGCCCGTACAGGAACGCGTCGCGGCTCACGAGACGCGCCGATGTGTAGTCCGCCGAGCGACCCTGATCGTCCGTGCCCTGCTCGGCACGGGCGACGATCGAGAGGACGCCGTCCTGTACGAACGCGTTCGTGTCGCGGTCGGTGTAGAACACGATCGAGCCGACGCCCCAGTCCCCCGCGCCCGTGCTGTGCCGCCACGCGGCGAGTCCGTCGTCGAACTCGTCGGCCCAGTCGAGCCCCGACTCGTCTCCGACGACGGGTCCTGTGGGAGTCGGAGTCGGTGCGGGGGTGACGGATGCCTCGCCGCCCGGTCCCGGCTCGGCGGCGCACCCCGACGCGAGCGCCACAGCCGACGCGAGCGCGAGCGCAGACGCAGCGCGCACGGCAGAGCGCACGGCGCGATCGACCGGTCGGCGCGTGTGCCTGCGACGTGATGTGCTCACGCGTGCCCTCCTTCTCGCGGTGGGCGTGCGTCCCCGCATCCGACGATAACCCGCGATCAGCCGACGCGATCTGAGTATCTGATGGGACCTTCGAGGAAGATCGCGCGACGGCGCCGGGCCTCGGCCGCTGTGCTCCCGCGCGCGACGAGCGCCCGCACGGTCGCGCCCGCGATGACACCCGCGCGGAAGACCTGCCACCCGAGTGCGCCGAAGTGCTTGCGCTGGTACTTCTCGCCGCTTGCGAAGAACAGCGCTTCGCGTCGCGTGCTGTCGCCGCCGGTGCCCGCGCCGATGTGGGTCGAGTCGACCTCGGCGACCGCGATGTCCCATCCCGCGTCGCGTGCGCGCTTCTGCCAGTCGACCTCTTCGGCGTAGAGGAAGAACTGCTCGTCCATGAGTCCGATCTCGGCGATCGCCTCGGCCCGCAGCAGCAGCACCGACCCGATCGCGAAGTCGCGGGCGCGGTCGAAGCGCCCGAGGCCGAGCGCATCGATCCACGCGCGCAGCGGCGAAGGGAAGGGCCACCACACGCGCACCGGCGCACCCGTGTCGGGCTCGGTCTGCGTCGCGCCGACGGCCGCGCGACGCGGGCGCGCGTGGAGCGTCTCGTGCATCGCCCGGATGCCGTCCGGCCCGATGCGCGCATCGGGGTTGAGCAGAAGCACGTCGTCGCCGGCGAGACCCCGCTCGGCGAGCGAGCGGAGCGCGGCGTTCACGCCCGCGCCGAACCCGAGGTTGCGACCCGGGTCGATGTAGTGCGCCCCGCGACGCACGGCGAGCTCGGTCGTCACGGGTGACGAGGAGTTGTCGACGATCGTGAGGGGGAACTCGCCCCCGAGCATCTCCAGCGCGCCGTCGAGCAGCGCGGGGTCGCCGTAGGCGACGGCGACCACCTGCGGCGGACGACGCCGGCCGGAGTCGTTCGCCGGCAGCACTTCCCGGTAGAGCTCGTCCTGCAGCTCGGCGACGCGCTCCCAGGTGAACTCCGCGGCTCGGCGCAGACCGGCGACGCGCAACTCGGCCCACCGCGAAGGCTCGAGGGCGTCAGCGAGCCCGGCGGCGAGTGCCTCGGGGGCTCCGGGTTCGACGAGGATTCCGGCATCCGCGACGACATCGGGGATCGCGCCCGACCGGCTGGCGACGACCGGCACGCCCGACGCCATCGCCTCGACGGCGACGCGGCAGAACTGCTCGAGCCACCCCGGCCACGGGATCGACGGGACCGCGATCGCGTCGACGCGGCGGTAGCGGTCGGCGAGGTCGTCTCCCTGCGCGAAGTCGAGGAACGCGACACGCGACGTCACGCCGAGCTCGTCCGCGAGCGCGACGAGCTCCGCCTTCTGCGGACCGTCACCCGTGATCTCGAGGCGCCAGTCGGGATGCAACGCGATCGCCCGCAGCAGCGTGTCGACGCCCTTGTAGGGCTCGAGGCGGCCGACGTAGCCGATCGTGGGCGGGTCGGCGGGTGCCTCACGCTCGGCGGGCCGGAACTGCGCCGTGTCGACGCCGAGCGGGATGAGACGCACCGGTCCCCTGAGGCCCTTGCGCACGAGGATCTCGCCGGCCTCGGTGTTGCACACGTACGCGGCGGCCGCACCTCGCAGCGCCCACCGCTCGAACCACCGGAACGGGATCGGATAGCGCTTCTCGAGGTTCTGCGCCGAGTAGAGCACGTACGGAGCGCGCGAACGGCGCAGCAGGCGAAGCAGGAGGATCTCCGCTGTCGCGAGCGAGAACGGCTCCTCGTGCAGGTCGATGAGGTCGGGGCGAGCGCCCAGGGCGCGCCACAGCGGCCCCGGGGCGTAGAGGAACGCGTTCGGATGCGAGCCGATCGTCGCGGCGACGCGCACGAACCGGTCGCCCTCGGTCTCGAGCGGCACGAGCCGCCCGCCCTCGTTCCACCGCTTCGCCGACACGAGGGCGACGTCCACCCCGCGGCGACGCAGCGCGCGCTCGCGTTCGCGCCACGCCGACACCACGCCGTGATGCGCGACCCGCAGTACTCTCACGTCTCCCCCAAAGCCGTCTCGCGTGCGCGGAGCACGCCGTCAGTCGCGGATTCCCCGCAGCCGTCGCACGACACCGTCGGCGAGGCCGAGCGGCGCGGTGCGCAGCGCCCACCACACCTCCGATACTGCCCGCAACGGATGACGCTCGCCCAATGCGCGCCGAGCCGCGCGCCCCGCGCTCCACCACGCGAAGCGGTCGTTCTTGCGTGCGCTGTCGCGCAGCGCGGCGACGAGTTCGTCGTCCCCGTCGGCTCGGGCTGCCTTCTCGTGCCGCCGCACGACCTCGTCGATCGACGCCACGAGCGCGCGATGGCGGCCCGTCGAGTTCTCGCCGTAGGCGCGGTAGTCGACGAGGGCACCCGGCACGAAGAGGAATCGCCCGTGCCGCGCGAGCCGCAGAATGAGGTCGTAGTCCTCGGCGAGGCGCAGCCCTTCGTCGAACCCGCCGACCTCGACGAACCGGTCGCGCCGCATCACGAGATTGCCGAGCAGGATGCCCGTGCGGCGGCGGGCGATGTCGGCGCTCGACCCGACCGCGATCTGGTCGGCGGGGGCGAGCACACGGTCGCCCGTGGCGTCGATCGTCTGGATTCCGCAGTAGCTCGCGACCGCATCCGCATCTTCCGCGTGCGCGGCGACGTGACGTGCGAGCCGCTCCGGATGCCACCGGTCGTCGTCGTCGAGGAAGGCGAGCAGCTCGCCGTGCGCCTCCCCCGCGCCCCGGTTGCGGGCGGCACTCACACCGGTCGGCGGCTGGCGCAGCAGGCGGGCGTTCTCGGCCCGCGACACGATCGCCGCTACCGCATCCGGATCGGGCGATCCGTCGTCGACGACGATGAGCTCGACGGCCGGATGCGTCTGCGCCGCGACCGAGTCGAGAGCCTCACCCAGGTGCTCTCCGGCGCGGTTGGTCGCGACGACGACGCTGACCAGCGGCGGGCGGGCGGGCATAGGCGAATGCTACCGACTTCACGCGCGGCCCCTGCCGCGCGCTTCAGTACAATCGGCACGACTCGGGGCGGACGGAGACGGTGATGGGGGACGACGGGCCGGTCGTGAGCGTCGTCATCGCCGCGCGCAACGCCGCCGCGACGATCGGCGACCAGCTCGACGCGCTCGCACGCCAGAGCGTGGACGTGCCATGGGAGGTCGTCGTGTGCGACAACGGCTCGACGGATGCCACGGCCGCCGTCGCCGAATCGCACGCGTCCGCCCTGCCGAGCCTGCGGGTCGTCGACGCATCGGCCGCACGCGGCGCGGGCGGAGCACGAAATGTCGGCGTCGAGGCGGCCCGCGGGTCGATCGTCGCGTTCTGCGATGCGGACGACGTCGTCGACGACGGCTGGCTCGCCGGGATCGTCGGTGCGATGCGCGCGCACGACTTCGTCGGGTGCACGTGGGGCATGTCGCGCCTGAACCCCGAGCACCCCGAGGGCCTCACGATGGGCCCGACGTTCCGGCTCGAGACGCTCCCCCACCTCGCGTTCGCGGGTGCCGGCGCAATGGCCGTGCGCCGCGACGTCTTCCTCGCCGTGGGCGGTTTCGACACCTCGCTCCCGATCGGCGAGGACACCGACCTGAGTTGGCGGATCCAGCTCGCGGGCACGCCGCTCGGGGAGGCGCCGGATGCGATCGTGCACATCCGCGAGCGCTCCGAGCTCGGCGCGACGCTGCGGCAGTGGTACCGCTACGGGCGCGCCGAACGCCAGCTGCGGGCGAAGTTCGCCCATGTGCCCGTCCCCGCCGACGCCACGCCGCAGGAGCACGAGTCGTCGGGTGGCCAGGCAGCCGAGCTCGCCGACAGCGCGAAGCGCAAGCTGCGCCGGCTCTTCCATCTGCGCGGCTGGCGCGATGTCGCGCCGTTCCTGCAGCGCCAGGCACGCAGAGCGGGCCTTCGGTGCGGCCGCATCGACCGGAGCGTGCGACCGTACGACGGTCCGGGCTCGACCCACGCGGAACGGGCGACGGCGTGAGCGCCCCCGAGGTGTCGGTGATCGTCCCCGCGTACAACGCGGCGGCGACACTCGGCGACCAGCTCGCGGCACTGCTCTCCCAGCCCGCCGCACACGAGATCGAAGTGCTCGTGTGCGACAACCGCTCGACCGACGACACGTCCGCACTGGTGCGGCGGTGGGCCGAGCGCGACGCGCGTGTGCGGCTCGTCGACGCGTCCGCGCGGCGCGGGCCGGCGGCGGCGCGCAACATCGGCGCCGCGGCCGCGCGCGGGCGCGTGCTGCTGTTCTGCGACGCGGACGACATCGTGGGCGACGGGTGGCTCGAGCGCATGGCATCCGCCCTCCTCGACGACGTCGAGGTCGCTGCGGGCACGCTCGAAGGTCGCTCGCTCAACACCGGCAACCGCTTCTCGGTGAGCTGGGAGGTCTCGGGCGACATCCGCCTCGCGTTCTGGCCGCGCTTCCGCGCGACGGCGTCGAGCAACCTCGGTGTGCGCAAGGACGTGTTCGACGAGGCGGGCGGCTTCGACGAGCTCCTGCTCACGTGCGAGGACCTCGACTTCTGCTGGCGCGTTCAGCTCGCGGGGCATCCGCTCGTGTACCTGACGGATGCCGTCGTCCACTCCCGCCAGCGCGACGGGCTGCGGGCGGTCTTCCGTCAGGCGCGCTCGTACGCGGCGGGGACGCGTGCGCTGCGATACAAGTACTCGGCGATCGCGGCGGCCGACACCGACCCGCCGGCACCGGCGGCCGTCGCTCCGCCCGAAGGCGACGAGGGAGGACGCGGCGCGGGCGCCGCCGCATCCGGTCGCGTCGCTCGCGTTCTCGGTCGCCTCGGGCGGATCTTCACGCGAACCGGCCAGGCCAACATCGCGTGGCGACTCGGCGAGGCCCTCGGCAAGCGATTCGGCCGGATCGATCCCCGCATCCGTCCGCTGCCGCCATCGCTCCTGGAGCAGTACCTTGCGGGCGATCGTCAGTAGCGGATGTGCGTGCGCACGTTGACGTGCTTGGCCAGCAGGTCCTTGACGGTCAGCGTCTCGTAGTCGCGCTCGTCGAGCCCGTCGAGGATGCGGCGCAGCACGCCCGCACGGTCGAACGCCGGAAGGCGCTGGCCCTCCTCGAGCTTCTCGGGGTCGCCGCGATGGTCGTGCAGCAGGAGGATCGCGCCCGGGAACACGCCCGCGAGCGATCGCTCGGCCACCGCCGACTCCTCGTCGTCGATCCAGTCGACGGCGTCGCCCGACCAGTTCACGAGACGCAGGCCGAGAGCGCGGATGCCGAACGCCTGCGCGAGCGTGTGCTCGCCGTAGGGCGGGCGGTAGGTGCGCAGCCGCGTGCCCGCCGTGTCCTCGACGAGCGCCTTGGCATCGCGGATGCGGCGGACGGCCGTGCGCGTGCTCATCGTGAGGAGCGAATCGTGGGTGTCGCCGTGCAGCGCGAGCTCGTGACCCTCGTCGACGATGCGACGGACGATCTGCGGATGCCGCTTCACCTGCTGCCCGAGCACGTAGAACGTCGCCGTGCGACCGCGCTCGGCGAGCAGGTCGAGGATGCGCGGGGTGTCGTCGGGATTGGGCCCGTCGTCGTACGTCAGCGAGAGCGTGCGGTCGGTCGTGTCGACGCAGTAGGTGCCCAGCGGCGAGCTCGCGAACGACGGCACGAAGCGCGGAAGCGCGCTCTGCGCGGAGAACTCTCCGCCCACCAGCTCGCGGCCGCCCCACACGACCACCGGTCGAACGACGACCGCCTTCATCGCATCACCCCTGCGTCGCCGCCCGAGCCCCACGGACGGTCGAACGCATCCTAGCCGCCGCGGACCCGTCGTCGGCGGCAAGCTCGTCGTAGACGGCGAGGTAGCCGTCGACCACGCGGTCCCACGTGAACTCATCGACGCGGGCCCTGCCCGCGGCGGCGATCCGCTCCGCCTCGTCGCGATCGTGCACCGCGCGCTCGAGCGCCGCCGCGAGCGCGCGCTCGTCGAACGGGTCGGCCAGCCACCCGTCCACTCCGTCGTGGACGAGTTCCGCCGGACCGGCGTGCGATGTCGCGATGACCGGCACCCCACCCCGCCAACCCTCGAGCACGACGATCCCGAACGCCTCGGTGCGGCTCGGCACGACGAGGGCGAGGGACTGCGCGACCGTGGGGCCGACGCTCTCGCGTGCGAGACGCCCGGGCAGGTGCACGCGGTCGGCGACGCCTCGCTTCGCGGCGAGCGACAGCAGGGCGTCGCGCTCGGGGCCCTCGCCCCCGATCACGAGGTGCACGTCCTCCGGCAGATCGGCCGACGCGAACGCCCGCACGAGCAGGTCGAACCCCTTGGTGCCGACGAGGCGTCCGAGGGCGACGAAGTACCGCGCGGGGAGAGGCGGAGCATCCGCCCCCTCCTCATCGAGATCGACGCCGTTCATCACGATCGCGGCGCGCCCCGGCTCGAGCCCGAACCGCTCCTCGAGATCCCGCGCGGTGAACGCCGAGACCGCGGTGACGGCGGCGGCACGACGGATGCCCCGCCGCAGCGCCCATCGCATGAGCGCCGACCCGCCGAAGACGTCGTCGGCGTCTCCGAACGTCTCACCGTGGCTCGTGATGACCAGCGGCAGTCGCGCGAAGCGCGCGACCTCGGTCGCCCACGCCCCGTTCGGACCGAAGCAGTGCACGTGGATGGCCGCCGGTCGATCGGCGCGGAGCGCGCGTCTCCAGCGGAGCGCCGCGCGCGGCGCGTGCCATACGAACGACAGCAGCGCGCGCAGCGAGCGGGCGGGCATCGGTGTGGGCAGCACGCGGATAGGGATGCCGTCGAGATCGGGTGGCACGTCGTCGCCGCGGTCGACCGTCCAGATCGCGACCTCGACCCCGCGCTCGCGCAGCCCCTCGGCAACGTGCCGCACGTGCTCCTCGACCCCGCCGATGCGAGGCAGGAACGAACTCGTGACGAGTGCGATCTCCGCCATGGCGTCTTCCCTCGCTACGCTCTCAACGACGCGCGTCACCGCGCGGAAGCCCGACGGAGGTCCTGCACCATTCGCATCACATTCGCCACGATAGCCGTCGGCGCGCCCATGGGTCAGCAGGTGTACGAGGAAGAGATCGTCGCCCGCGCCGCCGCGGCCGC
>Ga0180220_1000552_pt1 | contig 39239 bp, 39 predicted proteins | sample eDN5th37CBELigBY_FD_151335 | JGI IMG/M metagenome (GOLD analysis project Ga0180220, IMG submission 151335) | Enriched backyard soil microbial communities from Emeryville, California, USA - eDNA 5th pass 37_C BE-Lig BY (version 2) (version 2) | ecosystem: Environmental > Terrestrial > Soil >... | reverse complement strand
TGTTGATAGTGGCGCATAAGCCGTCCAGCCGATGCCTGCGCCGCAGCCCCCGAGATCGAGCTTCGAGGGGTCGAGACTGATCACGCACGGTCCGGCGCCCTCCACGAAGAGCGACAGGATGAGCAGCGTGAAGGCGGACGGCAGCAGCCAGAACGAGATGTTGTTCAGGCGCGGGAAGGCCATATCCGGTGCGCCGATCATGATCGGCACGAACCAGTTCCCGAACCCGCCGAACAGGGACGGCATGATCATGAAGAAGACCATGATCAGCCCGTGACCCGTCGTGAACACGTTGAACATGTGAGGGTTGGAGAAGTACTGCAGTCCCGGCTCCTGCAGCTCCAATCGGATGCCAATCGACAGCAAGCCACCCACGATCCCGCCGACCATGGCGAAGATCAGGTACAAGGTGCCGATGTCCTTATGGTTGGTGGACAGGAGCCAGCGACGCCAGCCGTGCGGATGATGAGTGTCGTGGATGGCTGCAGCCGTTGCCATCGCGGCATCTCCCCCATTGTGGATTGCATTCGATGAGGACTCTGCGGCAAGGACGACACGCGCGCTTGATCCAGATCAGATCCCGTTGCGGCGAATTGTGCTGAACGTGCAGACTGAGCGCCGAGCCGTCGCCCTTCCGCGGCGTGTCCTGCCGGCGCGACGGAGACTGACAAATGCGTCGCAACTACTGCCGGACATGTCCGATCCGAGACGCCTCCATATGCCAGGCCTTGCCAACATCGGCATTGGCCGAACTCAACCACATGGCTTGGCGACGCAAGATTCGCTCCGGCGGCTCGATCTTCGGCACCGGCGTTGAAACGGGAATTGTCGCCAATATCGTTTCCGGAGTCGTGCGACTGTCGCGCTCTCTGGGAGACGGGCGCACGCAGATCGTGGGGCTTCAGTTCGCGCCGGAATTTATCGGCCGGCCATTCTCAGGGAGCGGGAACATCTCGGCCGAGGCGGCGACGGACGTCGAGCTTTGCTGCTTCTCCAAACCGCAGTTCGAGGCGCTTCTGCGTGCGCATCGTGGTCTGCAGGAGCTCCTTGTGCAGCGCATGCTGCAGGACCTCGATCAGGCGCGGGAATGGATGCTTCTGCTCGGCCGCAAAACCGCCCTCGAGAGGGTCGCGACGCTTCTGCTGTTGTGCGCGGAGAAGATGCGTGGGAGCGAGTGCGGCGAGGGCAGCGAAATCAATCGGCTGACCTTCGAGCTGCCGCTGTCCCGTACCGAAATGGCCGAGTATCTGGGGCTCACGCTCGAAACGGTGAGCCGCATGCTCAGAAGCCTCGCCCAGTCCGGCATTATTTCCATCCACCGGGGCCGCGGGATAACGATCAACGATCTCCAAGAGCTTCGGAGGCACGCGGAGTTGGTGACCGCCTGATCACGATTGTGGAGTTTGGAACAGGGGCAGCTCGATCGTCGCGCGCGTCCCGCCGCCCGGTGCATCGCCGAGCATCAAGCGTCCGCCATGAGCCTCGGCGACCCCGCGCGCGATAGCCAGCCCAAGGCCCGCTCCGCCGGTGCGCCGGTTTCTCGAGGTCTCCAGCCGAACGAACGGCTCCATGACCGATTTGCGGGCCTCGGAAGGGATGCCCGGGCCGCGATCGTCGATGGTGATGATCAGGCGATCGTTCTCGACCACCGCTGAAATGAGCGCCGTGTGACCATATTGAACGGCATTGTCCGTCAGGTTCGAGACGAGTCGGCGCAATGCCAGGTCGTCGCCGAGGACTTGAGCCGTACACACCGCATCAGTCATCTCGAGCGTAACGTCGGCACCGCTCATCCGGCGATCCTCCGCCTCGCGGAGCAGGAGTGGAGCGATTTCGATCAGCTCCTCCTGCCGAGCCGGGGTGCCCGCCTTGAATGCGGTCAGCGCATCATCGAGCAGCCGGCTCATATCGTCGAGATCTCGGATCGCCTTGTCCTTTTCGACAGCATCCGGAATGAGGTCGGCCCGGAGCCGGAGCCGCGTGACGTACGTTCGGAGATCGTGGGAGATGCCGCCGACCAATGCCATGCGTGCACGGAGCAGGCTCGCGATCCGGTCGGTCAGGCGATTGAACGCGCCAATCAGCGCGCGGATTTCCGGAGCACTGCGGGGCGCATCGGCGATCTGGTGAGCTTCTTCGCCGAGGGGAACGCGATCCACGGCCGCGGCGAGCTCTCGGAGCGGCCGCGCTTCGCGTCTCAGCAGAAACAGGGCCACCCCAGCAACGCCAAGGCCCAATATGCCCGCCCAGAATCCGGGTGGAAGCCCGAGCACGCTGAGGCTCAGCACACCACCCGCAGACACGATCAGCGTCTCGCCGCTCTTGAGGCCGATCTCGATTTCGATCGTCCCCGGAGAGACCCAGGCCAGCGCCTTGAGCGGACCGCTGAACTCCTCTGACGAGGCCTCCACCCGCACGCGCACGTCACGGTCGCCGAGGGCCGCCAGATAGCGCCTCAAAATGAACTCGACCATGGGTGCCTCATGCCACGCCGGTTCGCGGGCAGAGGGCGGATTTTCCACGACCGTCACCGTCAGGTCCGTGCTGTTGGCGGCGCGCAGGAGCTTCGGCCACTGCTCTTTCGGCATCTCTTCGAGCAGTTCGACCAGGGCAGCAGCCTGATCCGGCAATGGCAGGCGGATGCTGCCGTCCGTCGCCCGGCTCCGCTGCAGCACGTACGCGATCACCGCAAGCAGCTGCAACGCGACGAGACTCGTCACGAATATGGCGACGAGGCGAGCGCTGAACCCGAGCCGGATCATTGTGCGAGGTGCTTCACGTTCGCGACGAAGAGGTAGCCGTTGTTGCGCACTGTCGTGATGAGGTTGACCCCAGGTGCTGCCGTTTCGATTTTCTTGCGCAGGCGCGAGATGGTCATGTCGATGGTGCGGTCGAACGGATCGGCCTCGCGGCCCCGCGTCCAGTCCAGAAGCTGCTCGCGCGAAAGCACCCGCCGCGGGCGCTGCACGAAGCATGCGAGAAGGTCGAATTCGGCGCTCGTCAGAGGGACAGTTGTGCCATCCTCCATCGCCAGCGTGCGTGCGTCGAGATTGATGACGAAACCCGCGAAGGCATAGCGTCGGTTGATTTCGGTCTCGCCCGTGCCGCCGCGCGAGCGACGCAGGATCGCCCGAACGCGCGCCAGCAGCTCACGCGGGTTGAAGGGTTTCGTCAGATAATCGTCGGCTCCGAGCTCCAGGCCGACCACCCGGTCGATCTCGTCGGCTTTCGCCGTCAGCATGAGGATTGGCACATTGCCGCCGTGGGCCCGCAGCCGGCGGCAGATCGAAAGGCCGTCTTCGCCGGGCAGCATGAGATCGAGGATAATGAGATCGGGCCGCGCGCGAGCCAGCACGGCGTCGAGGTCTGCGCCGTTCTCGGCAGTTTCGACCTCGAAGCCTTCGCGGGACAGAAGGTCAGCGACAAGGCGGAGGATCTCCTCGTCATCTTCGACGATTGTCACGAGCGCCGGTGAAGCCTGCATCATGCAGCGGAAATTACGGAATGAGCCGCTGTCTCGACAAGCGTTCCGAGGCCACCGTTACAAGCTGTTACGAAGCTCCAAAAAACGTCGAAACATTTTACCTCTCCGGCAAATGCACGTGATCTGAGCTTGGCATGTTGCGCCTCGCCCGGGATGTCCTGGGCTGCGGCGGGCTCTCCTAGCCGCCGCGAACAATGAGAATCTCAGAGGAGAGTGATCATGAAGACCTATGCGTTGGCCGGACTTGCCCTCGTGCTTGCGTCCGGATCGGCGCTTGCCGGCACACCCTATGTCGATCAGCGGGAGCACCGGCAGGCCCACCGGATCTACGACGGCATTCAGAATGGTCAGCTCACGTACGGCGAGGCTGCGCAGTTGGTCCGGGGTCAAGCCCGCGTCCGTCGGCTAGAACGCTACTTCAAGTCCGACGGGGTCGTTACCCCAGGCGAGCGCGCGGTTCTGCATCACAAGCTGAACCAGCAGAGCAGGCGCATTTACTACAAGAAGCACAACTGAGCACGTCGAGGTCGGTAGGGCCCGAGCCAGTGGATCACGCCGGCCATGCCGGCTCGAATCTGCCACACTTCGCCGTTGCCGATTATCTCCACGAAGTCGAGGAAACGATGAGCAAGCCAGTCTCCTTGCTTTCGGCACTGGTCGTGACCTGCGGGTTGGTTTCTGCCGCTCAGGCCCTGCCTGCCAACCCAGTCCAGCCGGCCGACTCCGGAGCTGCAATCCTGAAAATCCACGGTTGCCATAGATCGTGCGAGTGGGGCGCAGTCCGCGGCTGGCACCGACACGGCCTCTATTGTCGCCCGATTGCGTGCAGGCCACTGGCTCCGCGGCCAAACCGCTGCTGGGTCGACTGGCGCGGCGTACGACATTGCTGGTGGTAGGCCGCCTGGGCCGGGCAAGGTCAACCCCTTGCCCGGCCCGACATGAGACGGAACAGCTCCGATTGGAATGATGCGCCGCTGAAGTGAAGCCGTTGTCGCGCCGCTTTCGCTTGGCTACGGTTCGGCGGCCGTGATTGCAGGGCGGCGGATGCGCAACCGCCAAATATTCTGCCGCGCGCCCGGGAAGAAGGTCCCAAGTCCATGCGTTGCCGCGCAGCTTTCATCCTGCTCTTGGCTGCCCTGTTTGCCATCTCCGCTCTTCCGGCAATGGCGCAGCGGCTGCAACGCGTGCAATCACGCCCTGTCGTCGTTGCGTGTGCTGAGGACTATCAGCGGTTGTGCCCGGGAGTTCCGCCGGGTGCTGGGCGCGTCATCGTCTGCCTCAATGCACAGGCTGAAAAGCTCTCCCAGACATGCTTTCAGGCGCTGGCCGAACGGGGGCTGGCCTTTGCGGCCGCGCTTCGGCTCTGCCGGCCGGACTTCGAGCGCCTGTGTCCCGGCGTGCCGCCCGGAATGGGTAGGGGTTTGGCATGCCTCATCGGGAACATCGACCGCATCTCTCGAGGGTGCCACGCGGCGCTTTCTGCCCACGGATTTGGGGCGAGCGTCGGAGACGATCTGCAGCCGGCCCCGCCTTCCGGGAAACGCTGATAGTCGGTTCCGTTCGCTGGCGGTGACGTACCCCGGATACGAGCGGCAGCTTTGCCCGCTGCTCGCATGATCGCCCGAGTATTGAAATCCTTTGCCAGTGTGGTAGCAAGCGAGCCGCCGGTTGGCATTCTGCTGCCACGGCTACGGCCTTACGAGCCGGCAATGACAATGATCGACGCCAGGGGAGAACCGGCCAGCGATGGCTTCTGTAGAGATCAGGGACGTCCGTAAAGCGTTTGGCACAACGCGTGTCATCCACGGCGTATCCATCGACATTTCCGATGGTGAGTTCGTGATCCTGGTCGGGCCCTCCGGCTGCGGTAAGTCCACCTTGCTCCGTATGGTCGCCGGGCTTGAGAGCATCACGGGCGGCGAAATTCTCATCGGCAATCGCGTCGTGAACAACGTCCCGCCGAAGGAGCGGGACATCGCGATGGTCTTCCAGAACTACGCTCTTTATCCGCACATGACGGTTGCGGATAACATGGCGTTTTCTCTGAAGCTGAGAAATGCACCCAAGACGGAGGTGGAGCAGCGGGTGAGCCGGGCTGCCGATATACTCGGCCTCAAGCACCTTCTCGACAGGTATCCGCGCCAGCTTTCAGGCGGGCAGCGCCAGCGCGTCGCCATGGGCCGCGCGATCGTCCGCGACCCGCAAGTGTTCCTGTTCGACGAGCCCCTGTCCAACCTCGACGCGAAGCTGCGCGTGCAGATGCGCACCGAGATCAAGGAGCTCCATCAGCGGCTCAAAACGACGACCGTCTACGTCACGCACGACCAGATCGAGGCCATGACGATGGCCGACAAGATCGTCGTGATGCACGACGGAATTGTCGAGCAGATCGGTGCGCCGCTGGAGCTCTACGACTATCCGGCGAACCTTTTCGTTGCCGGCTTCATCGGCTCGCCGGCCATGAACTTCCTCAAGGGCAAGATCGTCTCCGACGGCTCACCCCGGGTGGTGACAGACAGCGGCGTTTCCCTGCCGGTGAAGGATGTTCCCCAGGGCTCCGATGGCCGCCCGGTCATCTACGGCATCCGGCCTGAGCACTTCGTGATCGACACGGAGAAGGGCCTTCCAGCGGAAGTTGTCGTGGTTGAGCCGACCGGCTCTGAGACCCAGGTTTTCGCGAAGCTGGCCGGTCAGGATATCGTCGGCGTGTTTCGCGAGCGCGTCACGGTCGGGCCCGGTGACTCGATTCCGCTCTCGCCAAACCCCGAGCTCGTGCATCTGTTCGATAGTGAAACCGGTCGACGGATTTGACGAACCTGCTCCCCCGGCTCACAACGATATGAACTAGAGCCGCCGTTTCAGCTTGTTACAGGACTTCGTTCAAGGAGGAACCCCATGAAGATTTCAAGACGTGATTTCATGATCGCGGGTGGCGGCCTTGCCGCTGCGACCGCGACCGGTCTGCCGCTGATGAGCGGCCCGGCGCTTGCGCAGGCGCCGAAGTATGTCCCGGAGAAGGGCGCGTCGCTGCGTGTTCTGCGCTGGGCGCCTTTCGTCAAGGGCGAGGAAGATGCCTGGCTCGCCAACACCAAGAAGTTCACCGAGGCGACGGGTGTCGAGGTCCGCATAGATAAGGAGAGCTGGGAGGACATTCGTCCCAAGGCCGCCGTCGCCGCCAACGTCGGCTCGGGTCCCGACATCATCTGGGTGTGGTTCGACGACGCCCATCAGTATCCGGACAAGCTGCTTGACGTCACCGAGCTCGCCGACTCGCTCGGCAAGCAGTACGGCGGCTGGTACGAGGGTGTCGAAGGCTACGCCAAGCGTGACGGCCGCTTCATCGCCCTTCCTCTCGCCGCCATCGGCAACGCCGTCTGCTATCGCGAGAGCTGGGTCAAGGAGGCGGGCTTCTCCAAGTTCCCAGAGAAGACCGATGAATTCCTCGAGCTGTGCAAAGCTCTCAAGGCCAAGGGGCACCCGGCCGGCTTCACGCTGGGGCACGGCGTCGGCGACGGTAACAACTTCTGCCACTGGGTGCTGTGGAGCCACGGTGGCAAGATGGTCGACGAGAACGGCAAGGTCGTCATCAACAGCCCGGAGACGATCGCCGCGCTCCGCTATGCCCGCGAGCTCTATCAGACCTTCATTCCGGGCACGGAGAGCTGGCTCGACGTCAACAATAACCGCGCGTTCCTGGCGGGCGAGGTTTCGGTGACCGCCAACGGCGTGTCGCTGTACTACGCCGCCAAGAACGATCCAAAGCTCGCCGACATGGCGAAGGACATCCGCACGACGAACTTCCCGGTGGGTCCGGTTGGTCAGAAGGTCGAGCTGCACCAGACCACCTCTGCGGTCATCTTCAAGTACACGAAGTTCCCGCAGGCGGCTCTTGCCTACCTGCAGTTCATGTACGACAAGCCGCAGTTCGATGCGTGGCTCGCGGGCGCGAGCGCCTACTGCTGCCAGCCGCTCAAGGCTTACGAGAGCCACCCGGTCTGGACGTCGGATCCGGTCCACGCGCCGTACGCTCAGGCGTCGGCGACGCTGCGCCCCAATGGCTATGCCGGCCCGCTGGGCTACGCTTCTGCAGCCGTGATGGCCGACTACATCGTCGTCGACATGGTCGCCGAGGCAGCTACCGGCCAGCGCACGCCGGAGGAGGCGGCGAAGCGCGCCGAGCAGCGTGCCAACCGCTACTATCGCGTCTGATCGGTCGATCAGTTTGCGCGAATGACGTGAACATCTCCCGGGCCCTCTGGTCCGGGAGATGACGTAAGGCTTCTGGCGCACCAGCGCGCCCGAGCCTCGCATGCACCAGAGGTACGTATGAGCACTGCCGTAGCAAAGCCTGAGACTCAGCGAGGGTGGCGGCCGCGCATCGACCTTTCGCAGGGGCGCAATCTCCTTGGATTGCTCTTCCTCCTGCCGGCGGCGGTATTTCTGCTCGTCTTTCTCACGTATCCGCTGGGGCTGGGCGTCTGGCTCGCGTTCACCGACACGCGTATCGGCCGGCCAGGGGTGTTCATCGGCCTCGAAAACTACGAGCTGCTGTGGGAAGACTCCGTCTTTTGGCTCTCTGTCTTCAATACGCTCCTTTACACGACCGTCGCCTCGGTCTTGAAATTCGCTCTCGGCCTCTGGCTGGCGCTCATTCTCAACAAACACCTGCCGTTCAAGGCATTTTTCCGCGCCATCGTGCTCCTGCCCTGGGTCGTGCCGACCGTGCTCTCGGCTATTGCCTTCTGGTGGATCTACGACGCGCAATTTTCGATCATTTCGTGGGCCCTCATCCAAATGGGTCTGATCGATGCGCCTATCAATTTCCTGGGCGATACCACCAATGCTCGGGCGTCGGTGATTGCCGCCAACGTCTGGCGCGGCATCCCCTTCGTGGCGATCTCGCTGCTTGCCGGTCTTCAGACGATCCCGCCATCGCTGCACGAGGCAGCGACCCTCGACGGGGCAACGCCGTGGCAGCGCTTCCGCTACATCACGCTACCGATGCTGACGCCGATCATCGCGGTGGTGATGACGTTCTCGGTGCTGTTCACCTTCACAGATTTCCAGCTGATCTACGTGTTGACGCGCGGCGGTCCGCTCAACGCGACGCACCTCATGGCGACGCTCAGCTTCCAGCGCGCCATTCCTGGCGGGCAGCTTGGCGAGGGTGCAGCGATTGCTGTGGCAATGATCCCATTCCTGCTTGCCGCCATCCTGTTCAGCTATTTCGGCCTGCAGCGCCGTCGCTGGCAGCAGGGCGGTTCGGATTGACGGGAGAATCTCGATGACTCTTGCGAACTCCCGGAGTGAACCCATTACGGCGGCGGAGACCGGCGACGAAGGCGGCATGGGCTACCTCGAGCGGCTGCCGCGCCAGATCGTGACGGTTTATCTGCCGTTGTTCGTGTTCGTTTTTGTGCTGCTGTTCCCGTTCTACTGGATGGCGATCACAGCGGTGAAGCCGAACCACCAGCTCACGGATTACGCCAACTTCAGCCCATTCTGGGTGGTCGAGCCGACCCTCGAGCACATCAAGTATCTGCTCTTCGAAACTTCATATCCGGGCTGGCTGTGGAACACGATCGTCATTTCGGTGGCATCGACGTTCGTTTCGCTGGCGACCTCGGTTTTCGCGGCCTACGCGATCGAACGGCTTCGGTTTACTGGCGCTAAGTACGTGGGCCTGGCGATCTTCCTCGCCTATCTCGTTCCGCCGTCAATCCTCTTCATTCCGCTGGCGCTCATGGTGTTCAAGTTCGGCATCTACGACACCAAGCTGGCGCTCATCTTCACCTACCCGACGTTCCTTGTGCCCTTCTGCACCTGGCTGCTGATGGGCTACTTCCGCTCCATCCCTTACGAGCTCGAGGAGTGCGCGCTGATCGACGGGGCCTCACGCTGGCAGATCCTCACGAAGGTGCTCCTCCCCCTTTCGGTGCCAGGTCTCATTTCCGCGGGCATCTTCGCCTTCACGCTGTCGTGGAACGAGTTCATCTACGCGCTCACCTTCATTGCCTCCTCTGAGAACAAGACGGTCCCCGTGGGCGTCCTGACGGAGCTCGTGCGCAGCGACGTTTATGAGTGGGGAGCCTTGATGGCCGGCGCGCTCATCGGTTCACTGCCGGTGGTGATCCTCTACTCGTTCTTTGTCGAGCACTACGTCTCGTCGATGACGGGTGCGGTGAAGGAGTAGAAGGGCTGCAAGGGACTTGACCTCGACGCGCAAAAGCCGCAGAAGTCTAGTCCTTTCCGCATGTCGGGGCATAGCTCAGCCTGGTAGAGCACCTGCTTTGGGAGCAGGGGGTCGCGAGTTCGAATCCCGCTGCCCCGACCAAAACGGCCGTACGAGGCAGCGGAGTTTTTGCTGATCCGGCAAGTGGCTGCTGCTTTGTTTCTCAGTCAGGCGCGGGTATTTGAGCGTCCATTGGCTTCCGCAGGCCGGCTATCACCTCGGAAGACGTCGGCGATCAAAGCGCGGTTGGGTACCGCGGTTGGGTCTGAGGCGATAAATGCGGCTGTCCTCCAGGCTCGCTTAATGAAGGAGCTTTGAATCCAGGTCGATGCCCGTGGGCGATGCGGCTGTCCTTCTCGAATTGGGCATTTTCGAGCTGATCGCAACCAGAGCTCGATCACTCGCTCAACCCCGGAACGCTGCTCCGCCATCGACGTCAACAACAGTACCGCTCACATACCCACATACCGGTGAAGCAAGAAAAGCCGCCATGCGTGCGATTTCTTCCGGCTCGATCAGGCGATTGAAAGGTAGCCCGGCGAGCATTTCCTGCCAGCGCGTCTCGTCGCCCAACGCATGCTGTGCTTTCGTCTTGCTGAGCTCGACAATTCGGTCAGTGCGAGTTTGGGACGGATTTATGCCAAAAACGCGTACGCCCCAATCGCTTGACCGCGCGCCGACCGCTCCGGTGAAGGCCATCAGCGCAGCATTGCCGGTGGCGCCGCAAACGTAGTCGTACCGCGGGCTCCTCCCGGCGCTGCCAATGATGTTCACGATGACACCCTGGCCGCTTTCCCGCATCGCACGCAAATAAAGCTGTGTCAGATGGATATAGCCCATAACTTTGAGGGCCCAGGCTTTCTCCCACATTTCCATCGACAAATCGAGAAGCCCGCCTGCGGGAATCGCACCGGCGTTATTTACGAGAATATCCACATCCGAGTGTGCTGCGGCCACCCGCTCGCGATCCTTTGGATCCGAAAGATCGGCGGCAATAAAGGAGACGGGTCCGATCGATTGCAGACGTGCGGCCGTATCCGCCAACATCGCTTCGTTACGCGCGCAGAGGACAACGGAACAGCCCTCCTCCAAGAATATGCGCGCGCAGGCGGCGCCAATGCCTTTGGAGCCGCCCGTTATCAGGACCCGGTGGCCACTGAGCTGAAGATCCATTGTTATGTCTCCGGAGGCTGGGCTGCCATGAACCAATCGCACAGGTGACTTCCAGTCGTGAACGCGACCAGGTCGCTCGCCTGGAGCACATCGAGAATGCGTACCAGCTCATGAAAGCGATGAGGTACACCGATCAGATGCGGATGTAAGCCGATGGCGAGAATCCGCGGATTTTCGGGGCATTCCTGCTCAAATTGGCGCAGCGTGAACTCGGTGCGCCGTGCCATTTCTCCCGACGCGTGCCGCTCGATAGCGTAGATGATGGAGTCGTTTATCTCCAGATTGTAAGGCATGGCGACGAGCGGGCCATACTTGGTGGTCATCCACGACGGAAGATCGTCTACAACCCAATCGCAAACGTAATCGAGGCCATTTTTCTTCAGAAGATCCGGCGTGTCGATTGTTTCACGCAGTCCCGGCGAGAGCCATCCGCGAGGGCGCGTACCTGTGAAACGCTCAATTTTGTCGAGAGCGGTGCAGATGAGGGCCTCTTCGCCACCTTCTGCGTGGTTGATGGACTTTTGATGGATGCCGTGGCCGATGAATTCCCACCCGGCATTCAGCATCGCCTCAGCAGCCTGCGGATAGGCGTCAATCACTCCAGCATTGATGCTTGTCGAAGCCGGAACTCCGCGCTCTTTGAAAAGGCGCAAAATACGCGGCATGCCAGCGCGCATTCCATAATCGGCCCAGGAAAAATTCGGGACATCAGGAATTGTCTCTTTGCCATGGGGAGGTGTGATAATCGTCCTAGGCATGGCATTCTCGAACTGCCAATGCTCGACGTTCACCACAAGGTGCACGAGAATTCGTTTTCCGTCGAAAGGTGGAAGCTTCTTGCGCTCCGAGGACAGAAGGTAGGGGATGCGCGGGTTTGCCATGTCCTGTCTCTAGTGCTGTTCCTGGAAGCTGCGCATTTCGCTCATTATCATCGCCTTGAAGCGAATGAACTCGGGATTTGTAAGGTCGTCGATGGAGCGTGGCCGGCGCAACGTGATTGGAATACTACGTGTAATTTTTCCCGGCCGGCTGCTCATGACGCAAACTCGGTCAGCAAGAAGAATGGCTTCATCGATGTCATGAGTGACGAACACGACCGTGGTCCTGAGCTTCTGCCAAACCTCGAGAAGAAGTTGCTGCATGGAAAGGCGGGTCTGCGCATCCAATGCCCCAAAGGGCTCGTCCATCAGGAGCGCCCGCGGCTCCATCACGAGAACCCGCGCGATCCCGACGCGTTGCCGCATGCCACCGGATAGTTGAACTGGTAGCGCGTTATGGAAATTCTCCAGACCTACCGTTTTAAGAATGGCGCGGGCTTTTGGCTCATAGTCGGACTTTGCCAGCCGCTGGACCTTGGGGCCGAATACGACATTCTCCCACACACTCAACCAAGGAAGTAGCGAAGCCTCTTGGAACACGACGCCACGGTCGGGCCCAGGTCGCGCGACGGGTGAGCCATCAAAATGCACGGCGCCTTCCGTCAACGGCTCAAATCCGGCGAGAATGTTCAGCAGTGTGGACTTCCCGCAGCCGGAGGGCCCGAGCAATGCCACGAATTCACCGTCCGCTACATCGAAATCGACTGCGTCGAGGGCGCGAACGCCACCTTGACCCTCGTAGGTTTTGGAGACGGCCCTGAAAGATATAGTGCCCATCCGCCTCTCACGTACGGAACGATTGTAACCGGCGCCAGCGCAGCGCCCATGTTTCGATGGCTACGATCAATCGATCGGAAAGGAAGCCGAGCAAACCAATGGAGACCATATCGGCAATCACGATATCCATGCGGCCGACATAGTAGGCATCCCAGAGCACGTATCCGAGGCCAGATTTGACGGCGACCATTTCCGAGACGATTACGGCGGTCCAAGCGATGCCTAGGCCGATGCGCAATCCCGTGAAAACGGCCGGCATCGCAGCGGGTAGCACAACTCGTACCAGGATATCGCGCGGTTTGGCGCCCATCATCAGCGCAGCGCGAATCCAGTTCTTTTCGACGTCGCGCGCGCCCTGGGTGGTATTGATGACAATCGGGTAGAATGCGCCGATCATGATGAGAAATACCGCCCCGAAATCGTGAATACCGAATAGTGCAATCGAGATCGGCAGCCACGCGGTAATCGGAATAGGTCGCAACCACTGGATCGTTGGATCTACGACTTCAGCGACGATCCGTGACCACCCGATCATTATGCCGAGAGGAATTCCGATTGCCATTGCAAGGCCGAATCCCTTCGCGACTCGCAACGCCGAGAACAGCACACTATCAACCCAGGTTCCGACATAGGGATTGAGACCGAAAGTCGGAGTGCCGAATGCCCACACCAGCCAGGCCTGCCAGACCCTGTCAGGGGTCGGTAGTGCCCCGCCCGCTAGTGAGCCATTCTCGCCAGAAAGCTGCCACGCCGCAATCAGTAGGATCGGCAGTACTATTCCCAAAATCGCTTTGCCGACCCGCCCTCCATAAGGAAGGCGGGTTGCAAGCCGAGGCAACGCAGGTAATGCCGTTCCGGTCTGCTTTTCGGTAATGCTCATCAATTCAGTCGCAAGTTGCCTGCAGCCAAGACCCGAAGATGTGGTCCCTGATCACTGTTTCATGGCTGTCTCGAGCAATGAAGCGTCCCAGTAGTTCTCGATTTCGCCTGAGACATCCTTTGGAATGACGCCAAGCTCGTTGAAAGCTTTGGCCTGACGCTTGATCTGGTCGGGTGTGATGACCGGGCCGAGCTGGATGACTTCTGCGATTTTTTGCGATACTTCCGGTTCAAGGCCCGTCAACTTTGCGATCGCCTCGCCGAACTTGGTTCGCGACGCCTCCAGCTCCTTCATTTTCTTGACGTATGTTGAGACGAAACGCTCGACCGCTGGGCGCTTCTCGTTCATCGCTTGCTTGGTGGCGGCCAGCATGCCCAACTCGGCGCCTACGGCCTTCGACTTCGAGTAGTCCAGATTTTTGGCGAAAAATCCGTAGCCCTTCATCACGGGGATAGACTCGAACGGTTCCCAGGTGACGATGGCATCTACCTCACCTTTTTCCAGAGCCTGATTGAAATTCGCCCCACCACCCTGGATATTGACGGCGTTGAAGGAATTGTAAGGCACCCCTGCTTCGATCAGCGTTGCCGCGAACTGAAACCAGACAGCCGATCCGGGCGCTATGGCTATCTTTTTGCCTTTGAGATCCTCCCACGTATCAAGCTTCGTCCCGGTGCGGCCGATAACGTACTTTGGGGAGGACCCGACGCCCATGATGCCGACCATGTTTGTCGAGCCATTTGCCAGAGCGATGGCCAGGTCGGCAGGTCCGACGGCGGCGACGTCGAGTGAGCCCGCAAGAAGCGCTGTACGAGCATCTGCGTAGCGAACGAACTCCACCAAGTTCAGCTCGACGCCTTGCGCCTTGAGCTCTTCTTCGACCAAAGTGATGGGCGCGAGATGACCAACTTTTTGATAGCCGACGGTAAGTTTTACAGGCGGGTTCAAGGGCGCTTTTTGTGCGCTAGCCTGCAAGGGTATGCTCGCACTAACGCAAAGCGCCGCGATGCCCCCCAAGATCGTTCGACGATTCATTGAATACCTCCTTGTGTGCGTCCGTCCCTAGTTATTGCCCGATGAACATGGGCTTCCTCTTTTCTCGAAAGGCTGCCCGTCCTTCATGGTAGTCGGCACTGGTGTAGCACGAGGCTACCAGTTCATCGACCGCAGAAATATCACGTTCGCTTTCCGGCCGCGCCAGTTCCACCAGTGCACGCTTCACCGATCGCAGGGTCAGTGGAGCATTTTCCGCGATGCGCCTCAGGTATTGGTCAGATTCGGTGTCGAAACGGGACCGATCATAAAGTGAATTCAGGATGCCCAATCGCAGCGCCTCGGCCGCATCGAGCTCCCGTGCTGTAACAAGCAGGTCTGCCGTTGCCCCCGGACCAATCCTCTGTACGAGCCGGGCGATCTCGGAGTACCGATAGCCGAGGCCGAGCCGTGCCGCCGGGATGCGGAAACGGGCGTCGGAAGCTCCGATCCGCAAGTCACAACACATCGCAAGCCCGAGCGAGCCACCGAAGCAGATGCCCTGAATGACCGCAACCGTAGGTTTTGCGGCTTCGGAAAGTGCCTGATGAGCGCGGGCAACGGCAGCGTTGTACGCAGCCACCGATTTGGGATCAGACCGTTTCGCCTCGAACTGAGAAATATCCGCGCCGGCACCGAAAGCCCGCTCTCCTGCACCGCGAAGCGCTATTACGTTGACACTGCGGTCATGCTCCGCCCGCCTTACCAGTTCCGGTAAAGCGGACCACATCTCGAACGTAATGGCGTTCAATCGCGCCGGTTGATCAAAGGTCAGCGTGGCGACTTGATCGCAAACCGAGTACCGAATGCAGGGCTCGCTCATGCTGGCACCTCAGATTGCGCCAACCTCGCGCAAATGCGCAATTTGGCTTTCGCTGTACCCAGCTTCAAGCAAGATCTCTTCCGAATTCGCGCCCTTGTCGGGAAGAGGTGTTCTAATGGCGGCAGGCGTACGTGATAGGACGACCGGCTGGCCGATCAGGCTGACTTCGTTGCGCGTGGGATGTTGGATAGTCTCAACGATCCCAAGATGCCGGACCTGGGGGTCGGCGAACACCTCGTCCATCCGATAAATCGGCCCGGCAGGAACACCTTCAGCCTCAAGCTTTGCCAGCCAATTGGCGGAAGTGTCACTTCGGAAAATTTCGGCGAGCAGACGCATAAGGCTGGGGCGATTTCTAAACCGAAGCTCCTGTGTTTTGTAGTCCGGCTCTTGCGCAAGGTCCGGCCGCGATAGTGCCTGGCACAGCGCCTGCCATTGACCATCTCCGCCAACGCCGATGTTGATGTAACCGTCGGCCGTCTGCAACACACCCATTGGTGTGGAATAGGGATGGTCATTACCACTTTGCTCTGGAACGACTTTGTCGACGAGATAGCGCGCCGCCTGAAAATCGCACATTGCGATTTGCGCCTGCAAAAGCGATGTGTGCAGCCACTGGCCGCGGCCGGACTTCTCGCGCTCGAGAAGCGCAATAAGTATGCCGTTAGCTGCATAAATCCCAGCAGCCGTGTCTGCAACCGCAATGCCGGCACGGACCGGACCCTGACCAGGGAGGCCGGTGATCCACATCAGCCCGCCCATACCCTGGGCAATTTGGTCGAAGCCTGCACGAGTGCGATAGGGACCATCCTGCCCGAAACCGGAAATCGACGCCAAAATGATGCGAGGATTGATCCGTTCTAGAGATTCATAATCGAAGCCGAGCCGATATTTCACATCGGGCCGAAAGTTTTCTACGACCACATCGGCTTGCTCTACGAGCCGCATGAATACCGCACGACCCTCTTGGGTTTTGAGGTTCAGCGACAATGAGCGCTTGTTGCGATGCAAATTCAGCATGTCGTAGCCATCGCGCGGCCCTGACATGCCTTCGTTCGGGTCGACGCCGTCAGGCGCCTCGATCTTTATGACGTCGGCACCGAAGTCCGCCAGGATGCGGCAGCACGTCGGGCCTGCGCGTACCCGCGTCAAGTCAAGCACGCGGATGTGCGACAGTGCTTTCGCAGGCTGCCGCTCAGTCATTCTTTGTCTCCAACTGATCAATTGCTATGGGCGGAATAAATGATTTTTGCTGTCTTCGCGCCTCTATGGCTGAAGCCAGTTCAAGCAACGCCCCGTCGCTCCCGGGGCGACTTACGATCTGCACAGCCACGGGCATGCCGTCATCGTCCATTGCTGCTGGCAGCGTAACTGCGGGCAATCCGAGTCCATTCACGAACCGCGTCAACTCCGTCAGGGCATAGAGCGTACGCCCGGAAAATGAGGCACTGCCCGGCTCGCATTCATCAACTGTTGGAGTTGGCCCTCTCAGGACCGGCATCAGCAATGCGTCGGCACCTGCAAATGCGCGTCCAAGCGGCTCTTTGGGCAGGGCCGCGAGTTTTGCGCGTGCGTCAACGCATTGTTCGGCTGTGATTGCTCGTCCGCGTTCCAGCCTCCTGGCCAGCGTAGGATCGAGGCCGCCCGCGTCGATCAACTGCCGATGTGAAGTCGCAGCTTCGCCTTGAAGAAGGGTAAGGACAGGCTCATCGCAGGCCTGGAGCAGGTGGCTAATCTGGGTTCCGCATACACTAATGCCGAGAGCCGTAAGCGCCTTCTCGACTGAGGCTATGGCCCGCGCCGCTCCGGCCCATGAGATGCAATCATGAGCAACGGCTACGTGCCGCAATTCTAATGGTGTCAAACCTGGAGCGATGACTGCCTGCAGTCGGGTGAGGACTTCGGCTGACCGGGCGAAAAATCCGGTCGTGTCGAGAGAAGGTGCAAGCGGCATGGTTCCGCTGGCGTCAATGAGGGCGTAGCTCGGCTTCCAGGATACCACACCACAGCAATGAGCCGGTATGCGCACCGACCCTGCGGTATCGGTCCCCAAGGCGAAGTCCACCAGTCCCGCCGCAACCGCCACAGCAGAGCCCGACGAAGATCCCCCGCAGATGCGAGCTGGATTCCATGGATTCACCGGTCGCGGCCTGTACGGATTGCCGCCGGAAGGTTCGTATGCGAGCGGCGTCATTTTCCGTGAATCCGCGCCGCGCTGCCCCGTTGGACTCAATTGTGGAAATAACCGGTGCCGTGCGCGCAGGTTTGGAGAACGGTGGCTGCGCCAATCCGCACGTCGGAGCGCGTCCCGATACTTCGACCAGATCCTTGATCGCGTAAGTCAACCCGTTTAGTGGACCGGACGCGCTGGTTGGATTGCATTCGAATTCAACGAATGCGTTAAGCCGATGGGCGATTTCAAAGGTTTTACTAACCACTGAAAGAGCCATTGGCGCTTTGCATCGAAAGCCCCTAATAGGACCGCCGGACGGTATTTTGATCTGCACAGATCAATACCCTGACCGAGGTTAGACTAGGTCAGCGGCGATCTGGTAGTCCGAATCCAAGCAAGCTCATTTCAACTTTTTGGAAATCACTCTGACGACAGCAAAGCTTCGAGAAGCCGTGTGGTTGCGGGGGACGGCTTTTCGGATTCCGGTACGCAGATGCTGAACTCACGTGCTGCCCAGGTTTCGTCGAGCTTGACGAGCTTTAGTCCCAGTGCCTCGGCCAAGGGGCGCAGTCCGTCTTCCGGCAGAATTCCAATACCGAGCTCCTGGACAACCATCTGGCACATAGCCTCAAAGCTGCGAACTTGGACGCGGACTTTCAGAACGCGCCCGAGCTGATTGGCTCGTTCTGCCAACAGTCGGTAGATGGCAGTGTTGGCATCGAGGGCCACAAGATCCTCGGCAAGCAGGTCTGCAAATCGGATTCTCCTTCTTCGGGCCAAGTGATGCGAAGAGGATACTGCAACAGCAAGCCGGTCGTGCGAGTAGGGGTAGCAACGCATGCCTTCGGTTGAGAGGCCGCGTATGATGACACCGATGTCCGCTTGCTTGCGGTTGAGCGCCTCGAGAGTTTCGATGCTCGGCCGTTCCTCGAGATCGATCTTTATGTCTGGATGCTTTCGCGCGAAGTCTGCCAGGTCACCAGCGAGACGATGGACAAGGGCTGAACTGGAAGCGAAAATGCGTACTCGGCCGCGGATCCCCGACTTGTATTCCGCAAGCGCCGAGACGAGCTGGTCACCCAATCGGAGTACCGATTGAGCGTAGCGCAGCGTGGCCAGGCCGGCCATCGTGGGTTCCAATCCGTGTGGTAAGCGCTTTACCAGTGGCGTGCCCAGCTCCTCCTCTAAGAGAGAAAGCCTTCGGCTTGCTGCCGACACCGCCATATTGGTGCGTTCTGCGGCTTTGCTCAGGCTGCGCAGTTCGCACACCGCTACGAACAAACGAAGCGAGAGTAAATCGTGGCGCAGGTTCGGGCGAGGCATCTGCCGTACTCACCTTAGAGAAGCGTCGGGAGACTATTGAGGGCCGATATTTGCAGCCATTGGATCTGTTTGCCATGCCGTCTCCAGCAGCTCCCTTTCCCAATTGATGGGTTCGTTTGTCCGACGAACCCGTATTCGCCTTGGGAGGGAAAGGGCGAGATCCGACACCGGGATGGCTTTACCCGGAGCAGTGGATCACTCTGCCGTGGAGCTGGGAGCAGGGAGTCCGAACCTCGCTGCCGCGACCGCCGGTCCAGGCGCCAAGGGCCCGATGAAATGGTCGGACGCTTGGCATCGGATTTGCACCCTAGCCAGATCCCCTGCGACATTCTCCCACGCGTGCGAGCATTAACGAAAAGCTCGCTTTGACTCTAACGTGGACTTGGCGTTTACAAGGGTGTCAGTCTGTCTAGGGGAGAGCCGGAATGCCGTTGATCGGAAAGGGGATGCTCATCACGTCGATGGATGTTGAGCCAGCCGAGGAGGCGGACTTCAACCTCTGGTATGATCGCGAGCATCTTGCTGAGCGCGTAGCGATCGACGGCTTCATCGAGGCGCGCCGCTGGATCGCGGAAGAGGCGCCAACCAAGTACTTCTGTACATATTCCACCGATACCTTCGAGGCACTGAGCAGCCCGGCTTATAAGAAGGTGCTCGCGAACCAGACGGATTGGTCGAAGCATCACATCTCGCGGTTCCGCAATCCTGGGCGCGTGGTTGGCAGAATCACGGTCAGCCGTGGCCAGGGCCGGGGCGGCGTCCTCGGCGTGGTGCGCCTCCGTCCCAACCCGGCCGATGACCAGTCGGCGTTGCGGGAAAAGCTGCGCGAGCTGCTCGATCCCGGCATGCTCCCGGGCATCATTTCCATGCACCTCGTCGAGGGGGATCCCGAATTGTCGAAGAACCTCACGAACCCGGATGCGTCGGACCCCGGCGCCGGTGACTGGTACGTGTTGATCGATGGCTCGAGCCTCTCCGCGGTGAGGGGCTTGATGAAAGAAAGGTTCCAAGAGCCAGGGGCGGAAGTTGTCTCGACCGCCACCTACCGGCTGCTTTGGGATCTCGCAAAATCGGACCTTTGACGGCCTGAGCGGTTTGGGCTGATAAGAACCCCAATCAGTTGAAACGGAGGATATCGTGAACCGGGCTTTGAAGACGATTCTGGCGGCGGGCAGCCTTCTGGCAAGTGTTGCCGTGAGCACGGCTGCCCTCGCCGAAAAATGGAACATGCCGGTTCGCTCGAACGAGCGGAACTACTTCACGCGTAACATCATGCAATTCGCCGACGAGCTGAAGACGGCGACGGGTGGCAAGCTCGAAATCGTGATTCACCCGGAAGACTCGCTCATCAAGCAGCCCGAGGTGAAGCGCGCGGTCCAGACCGGTCAGGTGCAGATCGGCGAGCTGCTGATGTCCATGCACTCTAATGAGTACCCTATCTTCGGCGTCGATGCCGTGCCGTTCCTGGCCAAGAATCAGGAGGAAGCTCGCGCGCTCCTTGAGATCACGCGGCCATACATCGAAGCCCGCCTCAAGTCGCAAGGCATGCGCCTGCTGTTCGTGGCGCCGTGGCCCGCCAACTCGTTCTACTCCGGCAAGGAGATCAATTCGGTCAGCGACTTCAAAGGCGTCAAGTTTCGCGCATTCAATCCCGTCACTGGCCGCCTCGCCGAGCTGATGGGCGCTATCCCGGTGACTGTTCAGCAGTCGGAGGTGTCACAGGCCTTCTCGACCGGCGTCATTCAGGCCATGATCACCTCTCCTGCGACCGGCGTCGATACGCAGGCCTGGGACTTCGTGAAGTACTTCTATGAAGTGAAGGCGATGGCGCCTTGGAACATCGTGATCGTCAATGAGCGCATGTTCAGCCGGCTCGATGCCGATACCCAAAAAGCTGTTCTCGAAGCCAGCAAGAAAGCCGAGGAACGGGGCTGGGAGCTGGCGGCGAGCGAAACGAGCAAGTTGATCGACACGCTCAAGTCCAAGGGCATGGAAGTGCGCCAGCCGTCAGAGGGCCTGATGCAGGAGCTCAGCAAGATTGGTGATCAGCTCATCGATGAGTGGGTCAAGAGCGCCGGGGCTGACGGGGAGAAAATCATCAGCGAGTTCCGCAGCAAAAAGAACTGACATCATCTGATGCTCACGGTTTTGAACCGAATCTACGCGGCGGGCGCTGTTCTCGCCGCGTTGTGTATGGTCCTGATCGCACTCCTGACATTGGCGCAAATAGCTGGCCGACTGTTGGGAGTGCTGATCATCGATGCCGGCGAATTTGCGGGTTTTGCCATGGCCGGCTCGATCTTTTTTGCCCTCGCTCACACGCTGCGCACCGGCGGGCACATTCGCGTGAATCTGCTGATTTCGCGCTTGCGCGGACCCATGCGTCGCCTCGTGGAGATTTGGTGCCTAGGGCTTGCGATCGTCCTGAGCGGCATGTTCGCCCTCTACTCCGTGTGGATGGTGAGGGATTCCTACACGTTCAATGACATTTCCACCGGGATGATGCCCGTCCCGCTCTGGATTCCGCAATCGACGATGGCGGCAGGTGCAATTCTCTTCCTGATCGCGCTCGTTCACGAGTTCATTCTGGTCGTTCGGGGTGATCAGCCCGGATACATGAGCACGGAAGGCAACGACGAGTTCAGCGAATAGGCAATTATGGAAATTCTTTACAGCTCCATTCTGATCCTCGCGTTGCTGGCGCTTCTCGCGAGCGGAATTTGGGTCGCAATAGCGCTGGCGAGCGTCGCCATCATTGCGATGCTTCTCGTTGAGGCTCCGATCGATCTCGTCATGCCCTCATCGATCTGGAGCTCCGTAAGCAGCTGGTCTCTTACTGCACTGCCGCTGTTCATCTGGATGGGCGAAATTCTTTTTCGCACGCGGTTGGCCGACGACCTCTTCCATGGCCTTGCCCCCTGGCTCAATCGTTTGCCGGGGCGCTTGCTCCACGTAAACGTCATCGGCTGCGGAATCTTCGCCGCCGTAAGCGGCTCCTCCGCGGCAACCGCTGCCACGGTCGGGAAGATGTCCTTGCCCGAGCTGAAACGTCGTGGTTACGAGGACAAGATCAGCGTCGGTTCGCTTGCCGCCTCCGGCACTCTTGGCTTGCTCATTCCGCCTTCCATCATCCTGATCGTTTATGGCGTATCGGCGAATGTTTCGATCGCCCGGTTGTTTCTCGCTGGTGTTCTGCCCGGACTGATGATCGTTGTCATGTTCATGGCCTACATTGCGATCTGGTCGTTGTTCCATAAGGATCGCATGCCACCGGCAGAACAGGGTCTGAGCTTATGGGAGAAGATCCGGCGCTTGCGCCTGCTACTGCCAACCGTACTCCTCATCGCCGCAGTCATCGGTTCGATCTACACCGGCGTGGCAACCGCAACGGAAGCGGCAACTCTTGGCGTGGTGGGTTCGCTGCTTATCGCGTTGTTCTCCGGCAGCCTCACTTGGGAAAACTTCAAGCTGAGCCTTTATGGGGCGACGCGGACCTCGTGCATGATCGGCTTCATCATCGCGACCGCAGCGTTCCTGTCCGTGGCGATGGGCTATGCCGGCATTCCGAGAGCACTCGCCGCCTGGATCGGCACGATGGGCCTTTCGGCCTACGAGCTGATCTTTGCTCTGACCATCCTTTATCTCGTCCTCGGGTGCTTCCTGGACGGCATCTCCATGGTGGTTTTGACCACCGCCATCATCATGCCTATGGTTCAGGCGGCGCAGATAGATCTGATCTGGTTCGGGATCTTCATCGTGATCGTGGTCGAGATCGCGCAGCTCACGCCGCCGGTCGGGTTCAATCTGTTCGTGGTGCAGGGGCTCACCGGGCACGACATCCTGTTCGTGGCGCGATCCGTGCTGCCGTTCTTCCTGCTGCTTTGCGCCAGCATCGTCATCCTGACGATCTTCCCGCAAATCGCCACCTGGCTACCTCAAACCATGTTCAGCGCCGGCTGAACCGTTCAATTCCGACGGATGGAGCGAATGTCCCAGACCAACCCGACGCAACTTCCAGCCCATAAGCTCGCGGCCGAGATCGCCGCGAAACGCTTGTCGCCCGTCGACGTGGTGGAAGCCTTTCTCGAGCAGATCAAAGCCAAGGAGCCGAAGCTCCAGGCGTTCATCGAGGTCTACGCGGATGACGCGCGACTCGCGGCGCAAGGCGCAGAGCGGGCGATACGCTCCGGCCATGCTGTCGGACCTCTGCACGGGGTTCCCGTGGCGCTCAAGGATCTCATCGAGCTTGAAGGCAAGGTGACCACGGGCGGTTGCGAGGTCTGGCGCAAGCGCGTTTCCCAGTGCACGGCCACGCTTGCCAAGCGCATGATCGCGCAAGGCATGATCGTCCTCGGGAAAACGCACACTGTCGAGTTCGCGATGGGCGGTTGGGGGACGAACACGCGTCTGGGCACGCCGTGGAATCCCTGGGACCTTCAGCGGCCGCGCACGCCCGGCGGCTCGAGCAGCGGGTCCGGTGTGGCCGTCGCGGCGGGACTCGCGCCGTGGGCGATCGGCACGGATACGGGCGGCTCGGTGCGATTGCCGGCGTCCTGGTGTGGCATCACCGGCCTCAAGACGACAGCGGGCCGGATCAGCACCTATGGCGTGCTGCCATTGAGCCCCACGCTCGATACGCCAGGACCGATGGCGCGTTCTGTCGAGGACGCGGCGCTCCTCTACGCTGTTTTGCAGGGGCCGGATCCGCTCGATCTGCGCACTCAGGCTCTGCCCTACACTGATCCGATGCCGCAGCTGAAGCGGGGTGTGAAGGGGTTGAGGCTTGCACGGCTGCCCGAGTCTGAGCGCGCCTTCGCGTCTCCCGAAGTGCTCGCTGCGTACGATGCGTCCGTCGAGCAATTGGCGAAGCTCGGTGCCGAGATCGTCGACATTCAACTGCCGTTCCCATTTGCGGACGTCGCGGAGCTCAACCTGCGCATTATGGCGGCGGAGGGCTACGCGTTACTGCACGAGCTGATCGACGACGAAAGTGCACCGCTCGATCCGCACGTTCGCCCGCGCATTGCCGCCGGCCGCAACATTTCTGCGAAGGCCTATCTCGAGGCGCTGCAGAAACGGAACGAGCGGAAGCTGCAGTTCGCGGCCGCATTCGACGGCATCGACGCACTGCTGACGCCGACCACCATGACCACTGCGGTACCTGTCGACGAGGTCGACCAGACCAAGGCTCCGGCGCATTTCACGCGGTTCGGGAACTTCCTTGACCTGACCGGCGTCGCGCTGCCCAACGGGTTCGACAGTCAAGGGCTTCCAACCTCACTGCAGATCCTGTGCCGGTCCTATGATGAAGCCCTGGCACTCCGCATCGGGTGGGCTTACCAGAACGCCACCGACTGGCACCTTCGCAGGCCGCCGGCATAAGTACGAGGATTAACGGCATGACCTCTCGCGACCAGTTCGTCGGGCTTGGAGAGCGGCTCTACAGAGTCGAGCGGCCGTGGGGGCAACTGCCGCCACAGCTCTCGTACGATGGCATCACGGACGTCGCTGTGATGTCATCAGGCCGGGTTGCTGTGCTGCTGCGCAATGATCCGGCGGTTCTCGTTTTCGATCCAAATGGTTCGCTCGTCGATCAGTGGTCGGTGCCCGACATCGTGGCCGGGCACTACATACGGGCCGCCTCGACGGGCCGCGTTTACGTGACCGACTTCGACGGCCATCGGGTTATCGTGTTCGGCAACGACGGGCGCTGCGAACGCATTCTGGGCGCCCGCGACGAGCCGCGTTTCGGGGCGCCGTTTAACCATCCGGCCGATGCCGTGGAGGCGCCGGACGGCGAGATTTACGTGGCCGACGGCTACGGAAACTCCTGCGTCCATCGGTTCGCGGCTGATGGACGATTGCTGACGACCTGGGGGAGGCCCGGCTCGGGACCGCTGGAGTTCTCGACGCCGCACGCAATTGCCATCGACCGCGCGGGTCGTCTACTCGTCGGAGATCGCGAAAACAATCGCGTGCAGATCCTTGACCGCGATGGCAAGTGGCTCGGTCAGATCGAGGGCTTATACAAGCCGATGGCCGTCGAGCCGACACCGGATGGCGGCGTTCTCGTTACGGACCACACGCCGCGTCTGTCGCTCTACTCTGCCGAGGGCCAGCTCATTGGAAGGTGCCGGACGTTCGGCACCGTCGGCCACGGCTGCGCGTTGGCCCCTGATGACTGCATTTATATCGCGGAGATGGGGCCGGCCATGCTCACCAGGCTAACGCCAGTGAACTGAGCGAACGCGTTCCACTCCCGCCACTCACGACGGCAGAACCGGTTCAAGTTGGCTCCGGCATCCATTGCGCCGGTGCTCCGGTAAGCCATTGCCAGTTGCGCCTAGGTTTTCGATACTCGGATCAAGGCCAACTGCTCGCAATGGCACCAGAGTTGTTTAGGCTGGAACAAAACAGGATCGCGCGGCCGAGTTGACCCAGCGGTCCAGATGGGGAGCAACCAAGGAGAGGAAAAATGAACCAATTGCAGCTTCCGCGAAGGCACTTTCTCATAGCGGCGGGTTCGGCCGGTATGGCCACGGCACTTTCGGATACCCTGAACATCCCCTCGGCGTTCGCACAAGAGCCCAAGCCACTGCCGCCATACGCTGCGTGGAAGAACGCCGATGCCATGATCGTGCACTCGAACAATACGCTCGAGACGAAGCGCGAATTCTTCGGCACGAGCGGCATCACGCCAGAGGACGAGCTCTACATCCGCAACAACGTGCCCGCTCCTGACGAATCCATCATCGCCGATCGTGACGCTTGGGAAGTCGAGATCGAGGGTGTGCGCAATCCTGGCAAGAAGACGCTGGCAGATCTGAAAAAGCTCGGCCTGGAAACTACTGCGATGGTTTTGCAGTGCTCGGGCAACGGCCGCGGTTTTCATAAGCACAAGGCCAGCGGTACACCCTGGACGGTCGGCGCCGCCGGAAACGTCATCTGGAGCGGTGTGCCGCTTCGGGAAGTGGTCAAGGCAATGGGCGGCCTTGCCGACGGGCGCAACTTCATCACCGGTACGGGAGGTGAAGAGCTGCCGAAGAACATCGACCCCAAGACGATCATGGTGGAGCGCTCTGTACCCATTTCTGCTCTCGATGATGCGCTCCTTGCTTGGGAGGTTAACGGCAAGCCGATCTCACTCGCCCATGGAGGCCCCTTGCGGCTCGTGTTCCCGGGCTATTACGGCGTAAACAATGTGAAATACATTAAAAAGCTGGCTTTCACCGAGAAGGAAAGCGACGCCACCATTCAGCGGACTGGCTATCGGGTAAGGCCGCCTGGCCAGAAGGGCTCGCCGGACCAGCCGTCCATGTGGGAAATGACGGTCAAGTCCTGGGTGACGCATCCGCTCAAGGAGACGGACCAGGGGCCCGTTTTGATCTATGGCGTTGCCTTCGGCGGGAACAGATCGGTCAAGAGTGTGGCTGTCTCTACGGACGACGGGAATACGTGGCAGGAAGCCCGGTTGGTAGGTCCGGATCTCGGCAAGTACGCGTGGCGCACCTTCGTGCTCGCAGCCGATCTCAAGCCGGGCACCCACATCATTGCGAGCCGCGCGACAGACGTGGCCGGCAATACGCAGCCCGAAGAGTTCGCGGAGAACGAGCGCGGCTACGGCCACAACGGATGGCGTGCGCACGCCGTCGCAGTGACCGTTGTTTGACGACCGAGCCGGCAGATCCTGCCACGGACGGCGGGATCTGCCCTTCGCCTTTTACACGCAAAAGTTCAAAAGATGTCGCAATACATTCGCGTCTGGGCGCTGCTGTTGTTCACTTGGTTACCCTTCGAATCCGCTGGCGCCGAGAGCCTGGAATTGGGGAAACTGGTTTTTCTCGAAAAGGCTGAGCCGCCTTGTTCGCTATGCCACACCCTGAAGTCAGCAGGGTCCACCGGCGAGATCGGCCCCAATCTCGACGAGCTGAAGCCTGACGAGGAAAGAGTGAGTAATGCGGTGAAGAATGGTGTTGGTACAATGCCACCGTACGACGAGATGCTGAGCGAAGCGGAAATCGCTGCGGTCGCCAGTTATGTGGCGGAGGCTGTTCTTCGGGAAAACGGGCGTTGAGTTTCCTCGAATTGCGATCAACGTATACTGCTCGGATCGGGGAGACAGCGCAGTTCGCCGCTAAAGCACATTCGAGCGATGGATGAATTCGATATCCCAACCTGACGCGGCTCCACATCGCTCCAGCGCTTCCGAGATCTTCCTCGTTTTCCTTCGCTTGGGTCTGACCTCCTTCGGTGGGCCCGTGGCCCACCTGGGGTATTTCCGAGAGGAATTCGTCGCACGCCGCAAATGGCTGGATGAGCGCACTTATGCGGACCTCGTCGCACTTTGCCAATTCCTGCCAGGTCCAGCGAGCAGCCAGGTCGGAATTGCCGTCGGGCTGTCTCGCGCCGGCTATGCAGGAGCGCTCGCTGCCTGGGCGGCATTCACGCTGCCCTCGGCCGTAGCTCTCGTTCTGTTCGCCTACGGAATGACGGCCGTCGGTGATGCCGCAGGCATTGCCTGGTTGCGTGGTCTCAAGATCGCGGCCGTCGCCGTCGTCGCCCAGGCCGTGCTCGGCATGGCGCGCTCTCTCGCGCCGGACAGGGAAAGGGCGACGCTGGCTGTGGTCGCGGCGATAATCGCTTTGGCCGCGCCAAGTGCCTGGGGGCAGGTGGGCGCTATAATCCTCGGCGGTCTGGTCGGGACAATTTTGCTTCGGGGTGCAGCCCTGCCAAGCGATCACGTCGTCATGCAGGTGCCGGTGGGGCGCACAGCAGGCGTGGCCGCATTGGCAACTTTCTTCGCCTTGCTGATCGGTCTGCCCATTATCGCTACCGGCGTTGCGAACCAGGCCATCGCCCTTTTTGACGCTTTTTATCGGTCAGGATCGCTGGTGTTCGGCGGTGGGCACGTGGTGCTGCCGCTCCTCCAGGCGGAGGTCGTGCCGCCGGGGTGGGTGACCAACGACCAGTTTCTCGCTGGATACGGCGCAGCACAGGCCGTGCCCGGACCGCTTTTTACGTTTGCCGCCTATCTCGGCGCAGTGATCGGCGGTTGGTCAGCGGCAGCGCTCTGCTTGGTTGCGATCTTCCTGCCGTCATTCTTGCTCGTGATCGGAACGCTTCCGTTCTGGGAGGAACTGCGCCGTAAGCAGTGGGCACAGTCGGCGCTGCGCGGGGTCAACGCGGCGGTTGTGGGACTGCTGCTGGCGGCACTCTACGATCCTGTCTGGACGTCGGGCATCAATAGCGCAGCGGATTTCTCGATTGGTATCGCAGCATTCCTTGCCCTCTATATGTGGAATGTGCCGCCCTGGCTCGTGGTGATCCTTTGCGCCATTGCCGCGGGCGGATTGGCACTCGTTTCGTGAAGCGCGACGCCCGTTCGGCGAAATTAGAAGAAAAGAGGAAGAAGCGCTTTTAACGATTCGAGCCCATCCGGCGCCCCCAGCCAGAAGCCATGCAGGGTAGAGAGGGTTCCAGCCAGACCCAGAATGGCGCTTAACATGAGGGCGAGAGTTCCGCCCGAAACGATGGCGACGGAGGCAAGCACGATGGCAATCTGCAGGAGCGCTTGTCCGCTATCGAAATAGGGGTCCTGCTTGCGCGCCAAATCCCGCTCGGCTTCCAGCGCTTTTCCCTTTGCGAAAAGCTCATTCAGCCCCTCACCGGTTGCGGGTTCAGTGGTCAACAACGATTCTTGGGAGCGATACGTTGAAATCCGGTCCGTAAACGCCTTCCGCGTCGCCTCGTCGAGCCCGGGCTGGGCAGCGAGAAAGAGCTCCAGCTCCGCGATTTGCAGTCGAAGCGCGTCGCGGCGCATGTTTTTGGCCTGAAACCAGGCCCACGTGTTCGCCGCTTCGATATTCTTGTTGCTTGCCTCTTTAGCCGCGTTTTCACCGCCAAGGGCGCAAATGGCGAGAACGACAGACAGTGCGCCGATATAGACGGCAATCCAGCGATCGCGCTGGGCACTCTTCTCCGCAATTGGACTGGGCATTTTTCCCCCTGGAAATGCGATGGATATGGCTTTGGGAAATCCTGTTCGGTTATCAATCAGACCGGGGGGAGGGGGCCGGAAGTATCGCCTCGGATCGGCCGAGGAGCCAGTAAACGATCAATCCAATCCACTCGCGCACAGCCGTATCGGTGCGCCGCAGCCCCTCGGTCAGTTTGTCGGAAGGCGTGAGGAGGTCCTGTGTTCCGCGGGTCCGGTAATCTGCGGGCCACGGGACCACGTCGAAGCCGGCGCGGCGAAACGTTCCCACGGCACGCGGCATGTGCCATGCCGATGTGATGAGGAGCCAGCGGTCCCCGGGTTTCGGATCGAGCAGTTTGCAAGTCTCGATGGCGTTTTCGTACGTGTTGCGCGACCGGCCCTCGAGGATGATGCGATCGGCCGGGATCCCCGCAGCTTCGAGGAATGATCCGACTGCAGGGGCGCCACTGGAACTCCGCATCAGGATCTCGGCCGCTCCGCCCGTGAACACGACTTTCGCTTCAGGGAATGATCGAGCAACAAGCACGGCCTCCGTGAGTCGCTCCGCGGACTCGTTGAGAATAAGCGCGCCGCGCGCATGGCTCACACTCGGGTCCTCAAACCCGCCGAGGAAAATGATGCCTTTGACACCACCGATCGGCAGCTCCCCCCGTGGAAACCGCTCTTCCAAGGGCAGCAGCAGCGCATACCCGATCGGGGAGAAGCCGAGCACCACCAGCGCCGCAAATCCTGTCACTGCGAGCAGTTTGCCCAAGCGTGCCCGAGCGGGGCGCACAAAGAGGATAAGGCCCAGGCCGATGAGCAGCAGAGCGAAATGCGACGGCTGCACGATGAAGAACAGGACACGCGACAGGACGTGCATCGGCTTCCGCTGCTCGCTGGGGCTTCAGAGTGGGCGCTGTACTTAGAAGGACGTCAGACCACGCGTTCGACCGCGACAGCTGTCGCCTCACCACCACCGATGCACAGAGAGGCAACGCCTCTCGTCTGATTGTATTTCTCCATCGCCGAGAGCAGCGTCACGATAATGCGCGTGCCTGACGCGCCCACCGGATGGCCCAGAGCGCACGCTCCCCCGTGCACGTTCACCTTGTCGTGCGGGAGATCGAGATCGCGCATGGCTGCCATGGTGACGACAGCGAAGGCTTCGTTGACCTCGTAGAGGCCCACGTCTTGAGCGCGCCAGCCCACGGCCTCCAGCAATTTGCTGATCGCGCCGATCGGGGCCGTCGTGAACCAGGCCGGCGCCTGCGCATGCGTTGCCGTCCCCAGGATGCGGGCCAAAGGCTGCAGCTTTCGCCGCCGAGCCTCGCTCTCGCGCATCAGGATGACGGCCGCGGCGCCATCGGAGATCGAGCTGGAGTTGGCCGGCGTAACCGTTCCGCCTTCCCGGAAAGCCGGCTTGAGCTGAGGAATCTTGGCCGGGTCCGCCGTGAACGGCTGTTCGTCCCGGGTCACCTCGACCGCGCCTTTGCGGCCTTTTACTGTAACCGGAACGATCTCCTTCGCGAACGTACCATCCTCGTTGGCGGTCTTCGCTCTCTTGAGGCTTTCGACGGCGAACGCGTCCTGCGCCTCCCGGGTGAACTGGTAGGCCTCCGCCGTATCCTCTGCGTAGGTGCCCATGAGCCGGCCCTTGTCATAGGCATCCTCGAGGCCGTCGAGAAACATGTGGTCGTAGACCTGCGTATGCCCGAGCCGCTGGCCGGTGCGCATCTTCGGCAGGATGAACGGAGCATTCGTCATGCTCTCCATTCCACCGGCGACGATGACGTCGTTGGGCCGGGCGTGCAGGGCTTCATAGGCCATCATCACTGTCTTCATGCCCGAACCGCACATCTTGTTGACGGTCGTGCAGGGCACGTGATCCGGCAGTCCTGCGCCCCGTGAAGCCTGGCGAGCCGGTGCCTGACCCATGCCGGCGGGAAGCACGCAGCCCATCAGCACCTCGCTGATCTCGTCCGGCTGAACGCCAGCGCGCTCCACGGCCGCCTTGATGGCGACCGCCCCTAGCTCCGGCGCCGGAACGGACGCAAACGCGCCCTGGAAGCCGCCGATGGGTGTGCGTGCGCCCGAAACGATCACAACGGGATCGGAAGATGTGGTGGACATGTTCAGTCACTCGTTCGAGTTGGAAATCTTCGCGCCATGGAACATGGAGCGGCGTGGGCGGTCAACGGTGCACGTGCCGTCCGCAAGTGCATTGTCGAAGCTCCCGAATGCCTAATTCGCCCCTTCTAGGAGCCGCCGGACGATGACTTGTGCCTGGATCTCAGCCGCGCCCTCGAAGATGTTGAGGATGCGCGCGTCGCACAGCACGCGGGAGACGGGGTATTCCAACGCAAAGCCATTCCCGCCGTGGATTTGCACGGCATTGTCAGCGGCAGCCCAAGCAACGCGAGCGGCGAGCAACTTGGCCATGCCGGCTTCGAGATCGCAGCGCCGCCCCTGGTCCTTTTCGCGGGCCGCATAATAGGTGAGCTGGCGCGCGATCATGATTTCCGTCGCCATCATCACGATCTTGTTCGAGACGCGCGGGAAATCGTAGATCGGCCGCCCGAACTGCACGCGTTCGCGAGCATAGGCGAGCGCGAGATCCAGTGCGGATTGGGCTACGCCGACAGCACGGGCGGCAGTTTGAATACGGGCCGACTCGAACGTCGCCATCAGCTGCTTGAAGCCCTGGCCCTCCACACCGCCGAGAAGATTGGAGGCCGGCACCTCGAAGCCGTCGAAGGAAATCTCGAATTCCTTCATGCCGCGGTAGCCGAGAACGTCGATCTCTCCACCGCTCATGCCGGGAGCCGGGAAGGGTTCGTCATCGGTCCCCCGCGGCTTTTCCGCGAGTAGCATCGAGAGGCCCTTGTAGCCCGGTTCGTTGGGATCGGTGCGCACGAGAAGCGTCATCAGGTCAGCGCGGACCGGATGCGTGATCCAGGTTTTCTGACCTGTGACTTTGTAGACGTCGCCCTCGCGAACGGCACGAGTTTTGAGCGACGCGAGATCGGAGCCCGTGTTAGGCTCAGTGAAGACGGCTGTGGGGAGAATTTCGCCGCTCGCGATCTTCGGCAGATATTTCTGCTTCTGCTCTTCCGTCCCGCTACCCAGGATCAACTCGCCGGCGATTTCGGAGCGGGTTCCGAGCGAACCGACACCGATGTAGCCGCGCGACAGCTCCTCCGAGACGACGCACATTGCCTCCTTGCCGAGTCCCAAGCCGCCGTACTCCTCGGGTAGGGTGATCCCGAAAACGCCGAGCTCGCTGAGCTTTCCGATCGTCTCCAGGGGGATGTAGGCGTTGGCCAGATGCCAGGTGTGCGCATGAGGGATCACCTCCGCCTCGCAGAACCGGCGCATCTGCTCCTGAATGGCGGCCTGAGTTTCGTCGAGAGCGGTTCGGCCGGCAAGGTCGCCGGGGGGCAACTCGGCGATGAGTTCGGCCAGTCGGCGCTTTACCCGCTCGTGCGTCCCCTCGTCGACGAGATCGGCTGTTCTCAATGCGAATTGGTGGGCGTCGGAAGCGGAAACGCCCATGTCTCTGAGGCGGGCCGTTTCACCCTGGCTCATGGGAACACCGCCCGCGATTTGCGCCGTGTATTCCGCGATTCCGTAAGTGAGCAGCAGCTGTTCCAGCTCACCGAACTGGGCCGTTTCCCTCAGCCGGGTGGCCCAGGTCCTCAACTGCCGCATGGCCTCCACGTACGTGGCCAGCCAGGCGAGCGCGTGGGCTGCATGCTGGCAGGCATCGAGCCCGCCGGCATCTTCAACTCTCTTTTGAACAGAGGACTTGGCAACCTGCAGGATCCGCTCGGCAGCCGCAATGGCGTCATCCGCGCGCGCAAGGCATTGGGCTCCGGGTTGGCTGGTACTCGCCATATCGATCGATCCTTGCATGCAAGTACTGCCCCCTGAACCTGTTCGGGAGGTCAGGAGGCTCGAAATTGACGCTAGAAAGCGTGCCCCTGAGCGGAAGCGTCGACGCCGCGTCCGTGCTTCGAGTGCAGAGGGCAGTCGTAGCTTCGGAACCGGGAAGCGAACACGGAGTTCTGCACGTCCGTATTGCCCGTCACGTCCTACGTCCCGAGTTTCGATCCCCAGGCCGGCGTCCCTCCTCGCGGCGGATGATCTCGACAGTTGCTTCCTCGATCTCTCCGCTCACAAGGCTCTGGAGTCCTTCTGCTTCCTCCTTCAGCCGCGCGAGCTGGCGCAACTTGGCGGCTGCAAGCCGTCCCACCCTGCTGGATTTCGCCAGCCGCCTGGGTCTGGGAACAGATTCGGAAAAGAACTTTGACCCTCGTGGACCTGCTGGCTTGATCACCTCGGTTGTTGCGGGTGTGGGGCCGTCATCGTGCGAGGGGGCGATGTTGGTCGGTGTGGTCGGTTGCGCCTCACGTTGCGAGGCGGCCTGCTGCAAGGCTTGCATGAGCGAGCGCGACCGAGGCGGAACCTCTGGAGATGATGCTGCCGAATTACGCTCGGATGCCTTGCTCGCGCCAGTCTTGATCCGAAGCTTGGTGCGGAACGGTTCGGACCTGTCGTTCTCCACCGGTACTCCTCCAACCACCTGCGCGGCCCCTCGCCTCGGGCGACCGCTGACTGCGACCGGGACAAGTTATAGTTGCACAGAATTCCCTTTACGGATCTTAACAATCGGATGGGCTACAGGTCATGCAAATCTGGCCCGTGACGCTTCCAGCACATCTTCGAACGTGCGCAGGCCGGTCACCGGCGCACTGACGAGCACGGACATGTTTCCTGGCTTGTGCTCGTTCCTTCGCATGCGCATATGCGCTTTCGGGATCTGCTCCCAGGGGAAGACTTCCGACATGCACGGGTCGATGCGCCGTTCGATGACGAGGCGGTTTGCCTGCGAGGCCTGCAGCAGGTTGGCGAAGTGGGAACCCTGAACGCGCTTCTGGTGCATCCAGAGATAGCGCGCATCCATCGTCAGATTGTAGCCCGTCGTGCCGGCGCAGATCACGACCATGCCGCCACGCTTCACGACGAAGACGGACACCGGAAACGTCGACTCGCCCGGATGCTCGAAGACGAAGTCGACGTTGTTCCCCTTACCGGTGATGTCCCAAATCGCCTTACCGAAGGCGCGCACCTCCTTGAGCCAGGTGTCATACTCGGGCGTGCCGACCTTCGGCATCTCGCCCCAGCAGTTGAACTTCTTGCGGTTGATGACGCCTTTGGCACCGAGCTGCAGGACGAAGTCGCGCTTGTCGTCATCTGAGATGACGCCGATGGCGTTGGCACCCGCGGTGGCACAGAGCTGGACGGCCATGGAGCCGAGCCCGCCCGAGGCACCCCACACCAGCACGTTGTGTCCAGGCCGCAAAATGTGTGGGCGATGGCCGAACAGCATCCGGTACGCAGTTGCAAGCGTGAGCGTGTAGCAGGCGCTTTCTTCCCAGGTCAGGTGCTTCGGCCGCTCCATCAGCTGGCGGTCCTGTACCCGGCAGAATTGGGCGAACGAGCCGTCCGGCGTCTCATAACCCCAGATGCGCTGCGATGGCGAGAACATGGGATCGCCACCGTTGCACTGCTCGTCATCGCCGTCGTCCTGGTTGCAGTGGACGACCACCTCGTCGCCGACCTTCCAGCGCTTCACCTTGGAGCCGACGGCCCACACGATGCCGGCCGCGTCAGAACCGGCGATGTGGAAGGGGTGCTTGTGCGTGTCGAGTGTAGAAACCGGTTTGCCGAGCGCTGCCCAGACGCCGTTGTAGTTGACCCCCGCTGCCATCACGAGCACCAGCACGTCGTGGCTATCGAGCTCCCAGGTGGGCACCACCTCGATCTGCATCGCAGTCTCAGGCTCGCCGTGCCGCTCCTTGCGAATGACCCAGGCGTACATCTGCTTGGGCACGTGTCCGAGTGGGGGGATTTCCCCGACTTCGTAGAGATCCTTGTTACCGGGTAGGATCGAGGGGGCGGCGAGCGCTTCCCCACTGGCGGCTGTTGCTCCGCTGGCTGCTGTGCTCATTCCACCAGACATGATGTCATCCCAAGTAATCGTCTTGAGCTCGCTCCCCCGGGACGGATTATTGCACTGCAAAATCGAGCGACAAAGCCCGTCTTTCGCATCAGCCGTCCTGAGGCGGCGGGAACGATCTCAACGGGGTAAAATCAACGGGTTTTTCGGCCTTTGGTCTCAAGCGTGTCTGTGGGCGATGCGGGCAAGAGGGGGTGGGATGCTGACCATGTCGCCATGTAAAGGCTTGCCCGGCTGTTTCCCGCCCACTATCCCGTCCCCCCAAGGTTCAAGTGGAAGTGAGGAAGCCGTGGGTCGGCTCGACAATCGTATTGCGTTGGTAACGGGTGCCGGTAACGGCATCGGTTCTGCCGTTGCGCGCTGCTTCGCGTCCGAAGGGGCATTCGTCTACGTCACTGATGCTGATGGCTCAGCCGCAGAGAGAACCGCAGCTGCCATTAGCGGAGCGGGTGGCAACGTCGCGGCGCTGACCGTCGATGTTTCGCGCGGCCAGGATGTGAGCGCCATGTTCCGGACTGTCGAGCAAGGGCATGGCCGGCTGGACGTGCTGGTCAACAATGCCGGGCTCAACGTGCGCGGCGACTTCCGCCATATGTCCGACGCCGACTGGGTGCGCATCCGCGAGGTCAATCTCGATGGCGTCGTCCGCGTCGCTCGCGACGGGTTCGAGCTTCTGAGGAGATCGGGCAAGGGATCGCTGATCAATCTCTCTTCGATCATGGCGAGCCGGGGCCTGCGCCAGCTTGCTGGCTATTCGGCAACCAAAGGGGCCGTCTCGGCGCTGACGCGCACTCTGGCGGTCGAGTACGCCTCGTTCGGCATCCGGGTGAATGCGCTCGCGCCGGGTTTCATCGAGACGGCACTCACTGAGCGTGTTCTGCGCAACCCGGCGATCAACAAGGCTCTCCTCGACCGAACGCCGCTGCGTCGCTTCGGGTCGCCGGATGAGGTGGCCAGGGCGGCCCTGTTTTTCGCCAGCGACGACAGTGCTTTCATCACGGGAGCGGAGCTGGCCGTGGATGGGGGCATGGCGGCGGCTTTGTGAGCGCGCGGCCAACATCAGGTCACAAAAAGCTGGTGATCCGGGTGGGAGATGTTCTCGCGCGAGCAATCCTCTTCGCTTCGCGCAACCCTAGAGTACTCGAAGGATAACCGTCCATGACCCGCCTGCCGGTCTACTGCCCTCGGTTGCGCCGCGCTGGGCGAGCGCTCGTTCTCGTGCTCCTGGCCTTGCTCTTCTCCGTACCGCAGGCCAGCGCGGACACCTGGGTTTTTGATAAAGAGAATTCATCCATCCGCTTCACCTGGGACCACCTGGGACTTTCGCGGCAGTCCGGGCAGTTCATCGACTTCGATGGTCGCCTGGAATTCTCGCCGACCGATCCCGAAGGCGGCATGGTCGAAGTCGTGATCAAGGCAGCTAGCCTTTCGACCGGCGTGAAGGAGTACGATACGAACTTGAAGAGCGAGAGCTTCTTCAACGTCGACCGCTATCCCATCATCACGTTTCGCAGCACCTGGGTCAGGCGAACCGGCGAGCGGACGGGGGAGGTGGACGGCGAGCTCACCATCATGGGCGTGTCCAAGCCAGTGACCCTCAAGGTCATCTGGAATTACACGGGCGAGCATCCATTCGCGCCGATCAATCCCACATACAAGGGCAAGTGGGTCTCGGGCTTCTCGGCGTCGACGAAGGTCAGGCGCAGCGAATGGGGCTTGACGCGCGCGCTGCCGCTCATCTCGGACGACATCTGGATTTCGATCGAGGCGGAGTTCCTGCTGAAGGAGCGCCTGAGCCTAGGCAACTGAGGATTTCGGGGCGGGAATAGTCCCCGCCAGGGTCTCCTCGACCAGCAGGTCGACGACGCCCTTCAACGCCTCGTCCTCGCTTGCGCCGGCAGCCCGGAGCCGCTCGTATTCGGCGACCTGCCGGTCTGCGCTCGTGCCGTCGCGCGCAATATTGGAGGCGTGCGCCACCTCGGCCTGACATCCCAGGGCCTCCGCGTCCTCCACGACGAGGGCCTGGATCTCACCCAGGAGATCTCTGAACGGGACCAGAGCCCCCGAGCCAAAATCGAAAAGCGATCCGTCGACACCGTACCTCTGGGCCCGCCAGCGGTTCTCGTTGAGCAGGAAGACCGGGTACGTGCGCCAGCTTTGGTTCGCGCGGCGGGACCGGTACAACATCCGGCAGATGCAGACGAACAGGGCAGCGACGGAGAGGGCGTCGTCGAGCCGTGTACAGACGTCGGTGACGCGCATTTCGAGCGTCGGGAAGCGGTGGGACGGGCGCAGGTCCCACCAGATCTTCGTCGCGTCCTCGATCACGCCCGCGTTCACGAGAACATTGACGGTGCGCTGGTACTCGCTCCAGCCGGCGAAACGGCCCGGCATCCCAGTGCGCGGCAGCCCCTGCATGATCGTCAGCCGATAGCTCTTGAGCCCGGTATTCTGGCGCTGCCAGAAGGGTGACGACGTGGAGAGCATCAGCAGGTGCGGCAGGAAATAGCGCACCTGGTTCATGATATCGATGCGCAGCTCGTTGTCCTCAATCCCGGCATGCACATGCATCCCGCAGATCACGAGGCGCCGGCCAACTCCCTGCAGGTCCTGGGCGAGGGACTGGTAACGCTCTTTATCCGTGGGCGTCTGCTGCAGATGGTGGGCGAACGGATGAGTGGCGGCGGCCATCGGAGCCAGCCCGAACTCACCTGCGATTTCGCCGATCGTGCCGCGGAGATGGGCGAGCTGCTGGCGCGCCTCCGCGAACGACCGGCAAACGGGCGTGCCAATCTCGATCTGTGACTTCAGGAACTCCGGGCTGACCTGATCACCGAGCCGTGCGAGACACGCGTCCATCAGCTCCTGCGGCGCGGCCGCAAGATCGCGCGTGGTGCGGTCGACGAGGTGGTACTCTTCCTCGATGCCGAAACTGAAGGACGGCTCTTTCAGCGTCATAGGCATATGGTGACACGGCCGCGAGCAGGATTCCACGGGGTGAGTGGCCGATCGCGAAGGACGAACTCACTTCCCCAGATCAGGATGCCGCGAGAGGGCAGGCGGTTCCTTCCGGCCGATCACCATGCCAGTGCTGGCGTGACGCCGACCGGGCGATGAGGAACGCCGTCGAGCAGCCGCCGAAGCTGCACTCTGTCGATTTGGCCATCCGATAAGAGCTCGTCGCGATGAATGCCGTGGGCGACGAGAAGGCAATCAATGCCATATCGCACTGCGCCAGCGAGATCGGTCCGCACCGCGTCGCCGATGGCGATGATGCGTTCGCGCTCAACGGCGCGACCACGGACCTCCTCGGCGAGCTTGTGCGCAGCTTCATAGGCCGGATTATGCGGTTTGCCCAGCCAGTAGACCTTGCCGCCCATGGATTCGTACAGCTGCGCTACTGTCCCCGCGCACAGGAACAGCTCTCCATCGACTTCCACCACGAGATCGGGATTGGCGCAGACGAATGGCAGCGACAGCTCGAGTGCCCTGAACAGCAGCGGCCGGTGGCTCTCTTGTTCATCGGTGATGCCCGTGCAGACGATCGCGGCAGCGCGGTCCAGCTCCACCCGTTCGATGTCGAGTCCTACGAAAACCCGCTCATCGCCGGGTGGGCCGATGTGGTGGATACGGCGGTAGCCGCGCTCGTTCAGGTGCGCGCGTGTGAGGTCTCCCGACGTAACGGCCGCGTCCCAAGCATCCCGCCGCACGCCGACGAGATCCAGCAGCGTCGCAAGGGACGAGGATCGCGCGGGTGAATTCGATACCAGGACAACCGTTCCACCCGCAGCCCGAAACCTGGCGAGAGCATCCCCGGCGGCTGCGTATGCGCGCAGGCCATTGTGCAGGACGCCCCATACGTCGCAGAAGATTACGTCATAGCGCGCGAACAGCGGCGCCGCCCCGTCGAGGATGGCGACGTCGTCGCCTTTGGTCATCGTCATTCAGGTCACCGTCCGCGAGCTATCCTGCCGGTCGGGCCAGACAGCTCTATGCGAGAAAACGCCATAGCGGAATCCGAAGTACGACACAAACATCGCCATCAGAGACGCGAGCACAAGGGCGACCAAAGGATGCGTGGCCGGCCGCGCGACCAGGATGGTGGCGAAGGCGAGGTAATTGACGAATTGAGCGCTCCAGGAGACGGCTGCGAATCTGGCGTACTCCCCCAAACTCGGGGGCGATGACATGGCGAAAGTGATCCGGCGATTGACCAGCCAGGACACCACCATCGCAATTGCAATCGCGAAGGGGCGAGCTAACAGGGGGTGCCAGCCGAAGCCTCTCAGCCCTTCTAGGATCAGCCCGTCCGTCGTGAGCGCCAGCAGACCGGCCATGACGAAGCCGCCATAGTGGCGCATGGGGCTGATGGCTAATCGGCCGGGCCGCGGGTCGGCTTCAGGCATCTGCCGCGCCCCACCTAATTCTTCCCGCCTCGTCCCGGTACAGATGACGGATGAGAGACG
>Ga0180220_1000551_pt1 | contig 39252 bp, 29 predicted proteins | sample eDN5th37CBELigBY_FD_151335 | JGI IMG/M metagenome (GOLD analysis project Ga0180220, IMG submission 151335) | Enriched backyard soil microbial communities from Emeryville, California, USA - eDNA 5th pass 37_C BE-Lig BY (version 2) (version 2) | ecosystem: Environmental > Terrestrial > Soil >... | reverse complement strand
GGGTGTTTGCCTATGGAGAAATCGCATTGGGTGCAGGCATAGCGGCGGTAATTTTCCTTCACCACGCCGCCGCATTTGGGGCAGGGCGTTTGCAGGGTGGCGTAGTCGCCCGGCACGGTGTCGCGTTCGTATTCCTTGGCTCGCTTGACGATGACCTGGGTCATTTGCGCGATTTCGCGCATGAATTCATCCCGGTTCAACTGGCGCTGCTCGATCTGCTTCAGCCTGTGCTCCCATTCGCCGGTCAGCTCGGGCGAGGTCAGCTCGTTCACGCCCAGCCCCGCCAGCAGCGTCATCAATTGGCGCGCCTTGGCGCTGGGAATCAGATCGCGCCCTTCGCGGCGCAGATAGCCTTCATTCAACAGGCCTTCGATGATGGCCGCGCGTGTGGCGGGGGTGCCCAAGCCGCGCTCGGACATGGCTTCGCGCAGGGCTTCGTCGTCCACCAGCTTGCCCGCGCCTTCCATGGCCGACAGCAGCGTGGCTTCCGTGAAATGCGCAGGCGGCTTGGTGACCAGCCCGCGCGCTTCGACCTCCTCGGTCTTGACCTTTTCGTTTTCCGACACGGGCACCAGGTTGGTGTCGTCCCCTTGCGCTTCGCGGCCATAGATGGCCAGCCAGCCCGGCGCAACCAGGACTTTGCCTTCGGTCTTGAAATGATGGCCGGACACTTCCGTAATGCGTGTTGTGACGCGGAACTCGGCGGCGGGGAAGAACACCGCCAGAAAGCGCCTGAGGACCAGGTCGTAAATCCTGCTTTCCGCATCGCTCAGCTCGCGCGGGATCTGCAGCGTGGGAATGATGGCGAAGTGGTCGGATACCTTTTTGTTATCGAAGATGCGCCGATTGTGCTTGACCCATTTCTGCTTGCAGATCTGCCGGGCGAACGTGCTGAGGCCGGACGCCGCCCCCGAGCCGGATTCGGCCAGGACCTCCATGGTTTTTTGCACGGTGCCCAGGTAGTCTTCGGGCAGGTAGCGTGAATCTGTACGCGGGTAGGTCAGAGCCTTGTGCCTTTCGTACAGCGTCTGGGCGAGCGCCAGGGTGGTCTTGGCTGAAAAGCCGAAACGCGAGTTGGCTTCGCGCTGCAGCGACGTCAGGTCGAACAGCGCCGGCGAAATCTGGGTGGAGGGCTTGGATTCTTCCGTTACCCGGCCGGGCTGCCCGCGGCAGGCCATCACGATGGTCTGCGCCGCGGTGTGCGACCACAGGCGCGAATCGCGCTGTTCGGGGTCGCGTTCGTCCTTGACGAATTTGGGGTCGAACCAGCGGCCCGTGTACAGGCCGGCGGCCGCCACGAAGGTGGCGTGGACTTCCCAGTAGTCGCGCGGGACGAATTTGCGTATGCGTTCCTCGCGTTCGTTCACGATCGCCAGGGTAGGGGTCTGGACGCGCCCGACCGGCGTCTTGAAGAAGCCGCCGTCCTTGCTGTTGAAGGCCGTCATGGCGCGCGTGCCGTTGATGCCCACCAACCAGTCCGCTTCGGCCCGGGAACGCGCCGCGGCCTCGAGCGGCTTCATGGTTTCGTCGTTGCGCAGGTTGGCGAAGGCCTCGCGGATCGCGGCCTGGGTCATGGAGCGCAGCCAAAGCCGCTGTATCGGTTTTTTGACCCCTGAATACTGGACGATATAGCGGAAAATGAGCTCGCCTTCGCGCCCCGCGTCGCAGGCGTTGATGATGGCGCCCACATCCTTGCGCTTGAGCAGTTTGACCAGCAGCTTGAGCCGCTCGGCCGAGCGCTTGTCGGTGGGGCCGAGTTCGAACCGGGGAGGGATCACCGGCAGGTGGGCGAAGCTCCATTTTCCGCGCACGGGATCGTTCGGGGCCACCAGGCTGAGCAGGTGGCCTATGCTGGAGGCGAGCACATACTGCTCGCTTTCGAAATAGTCGCCTTCCCGGGTGAAGCCACCCAGGGCGCGGGAAATGTCCAGGGCTACCGACGGTTTCTCGGCAATAATGAGCGTTTTAGTCATGAGTTTCCAGTAACTGCGTTTCAGCAGCAATAGCGCGGATAATACGAGGTGAGAAACGCACTATGCAAGTCGAGGGCCATAAACATCACGCGGCTCCAGGGGCGTATTGGCCGATTTTCCTGTGGAGATCGGCCTTGGCGCTGGCTTGTCTGCTGCTGGCGAGCGCCGGCGTCTGCTGGGTCGCCGCAAACTGGAGCCATGCCAGCGCGCAGCAGAAACTGGCCGGCGCGCAGGCGGTGCTGGGCGCCCTGGTGCTGGTAGCCGCCGGCCTGGCATGGGCCGGCAAGGGCGGGCGCAACCCGAATTGGTCCGCGCCCGGGTTGCTGATGGCCTTGGCGGCCATGGCGACGGGCGCTTTGCTGGCGCTGCAGGGGCAAATCTACCACACGGGCGCGGACGACTGGCAGCTTTTCATGCTGTGGATGGCTTTGCTGCTGCCCTGGCTGCTGGTGTTCCCCACCCTGTTTCTAGGGCTGGCCGCGGCGGTGTTGCTGAATCTCGGCACGATATTGTATCTGGATGCGGCAGGCGGCCCGCCATGGTGGCCGGCCTTTGCATCCGGCGGCGTGGGCGCCGCCTGCGCGATGGTCGCGCTGAACAGCGTACTGCTCGTCCTGTGGGAGCGCTGCCAGGCTATTCTGGGCGACCTCTGGCGGGTGGGGCCGCGCAGCTTGGCCGCCGCCGTCGCGGGATGGCTGATCGCCGCCGTATTCGGCAGCCTGGACGCGTCCACGGGGCCTTGGGGCCCGGTGGCGGCCGGCCTGGGCGCTTGCGCACTGCTCGGGCTGGCCTACAGCCGCTGGCGGCGCGATCTGGCCATGGTCAGCCTCGCCGCTCTGGCGGGTTTTTTCCTGGTGGGCGCGGCGCTGATTCATCAATCGGATTCCGAAATCGAATTATTGGGAGCTATCGCCGTCCTACTGGCATTCAGCGCATTGTTGACGCGCTGGCTGCTAAGATTGTGGCGCGCCGGCGCAGCCGACGCTGTGGCGAACCGACCAGACCCGGGCGGCCACGAGCCCTGGCCTTTCAGCCTGTTTCGCTTGGCCGTTCTGGCGTTCATCGCCTGCCTGCTGGTGTTTTTTTTGCTTACCGTCCTGGATCTGGACATCGAGGACTTGTGGCTGGCCGGGATCATCGCCTGCGCCGTGGGCGCACTGGTGCACAGGGCCGCTGGCGCCGCGGTGCTGCGCGATACGGGCCTGACCCTGGTCGCGGCGGGCTTCTTCATGGCGGTCGCCGGTTTCGGCTCCCTGGACGGCGCGCCAGCGACCGTGAAAGTGGCGGCGATATTGGGCTTGGGCCTGGTCCTGTATGTCGTGGTGGCCAATCCCGTCCTGCGTTTTCTGCTCGCCATCTTGTCCCTGGCATCCGCCACGGTCATTACCTGGCCTGCCGGCTGGGAAGAGTCCCTATTCGCCGCCTCGCAGCCCGCGCATGCGTGGGCGTATCTGCCCGCCTACCTGCGCTTGTGGTGGCTGTCCGCGGCGGCGGTGCTGGCCTGGGCGGTGGGCAGCCGCCGGCGGGACGCCGTTTTCTGGCTGCCGCTGGCCTGGGCCTTGGCCGGCCTGGCGCAATCGTTGGCCTGGCTCGCGCCTGCGCCCACTGTGTACGGCCTGGGGGCGGTATGGGCGCAGGCGCCGGAACTGATCGTCATTTGGCTGGCCTGCGCGCTGCTGCCTGTGCTGGCGCTGGGCGCCACGCTATGGCGCGCCGCGGATCTGCCTGCCGGCTTGCGTTGGGGAGCGCCGGCCGCGCTGGCGGTCGCCAGCGCCGGCTGGATGGGGATGCCGGGTATTGCTCTGGCGCTGCTTTGGGTGATATTGGGGCGCGCGCTGGGCAGGAAGTCTTTGCTGGTATTCGGTGTGCTCGTCCTGCTGGCCTACCTGGCCCGATTCTATTACCAGATGGATGCCTCGCTGCTGCATAAATCCCTGTTGCTGGGTCTTACCGGCGCCTGGCTGGCGCTGTGCGCAGGAGCTATGCGCGCGCTCATTGCCGGCCAGCGGCGATCGAGCGACGATCCATCCGCCGCCCGCGAGCCGCCCGGAGCGGCGCCGCGCAAGGCCGCCTCGTCCAGGCCATGGCTGCGGCCCGCTGGCCTGCTGGCCGGCCTTGCGCTGGTCCTCGCCATCGTCAATACGGGCATCCGCCAGCACGAGCGTCTGTTGGCGGCGGGGCGGGTGGTGGTCCTGTCCCTGGCGCCGGCCGACCCGCGCTCGCTCATGCAGGGCGACTATATGGCGCTGCGTTTCAGCGTGGCCCAGCGGCTGCAGCAGGCTTTGCGCCAGGCCCCGGCGGACGTCGCCCAGGCTGTCCGGGCGGCGCGCGGGGGTTATATGCTGTTGCAGCCGGATGAAAACGGCGTGCATCGGCTGCTGGCCATCGGTGCGCAGCGCGGGCGCTGGTGGACGGACACCGGGCGCCCCTGGCAAGCCGAGCCGGCCGAAGGACCTGCAACAGTCATATTGGCCTTCAGCTTGCGCCGCGGGGAGCCGCAGGTCGTCACGGACGCCTGGTTCTTCCCGGAAGGGCAGGCCGCGCGTTACGAGGCGGCGCGCTACGGTGAAATCAGGGTGAACGAGGAAGGCCGAGGCGTGCTGGCCCGTCTGCTCGACGTAGACCTTCAGCCCTTGCCGTAATGGCGGGTCGGCGACACGCGCGACGGCTGGGCGCAAATCAGGCGAGGGCCGGTGACCGTAACAGCCAGGCAACGGCGGTCGCTCGATGATCGAGCGACCGCCGGGCTATAGTCGGGCGATATACAGCTAGACGATGCCGAAGCGGCGCGCCCACTGTTCCTGCGCGATTTGCCAGAATGCGGGAACGTCCGCAACGGCCAGGGCCTCGAAGCCCAGCGCCTGCCAGGCCTTGTTCAGCGTGGACAAAGGCTGGGTCAAATCCATGGCCGCCGCATGGTTCTGCTTGGACAGTTTGCGGCCGTTTTCGTCGCACAGCAAGGGCACGTGCATGGTGCGCGGGTAGGGAATGCCCAGCGCGCGGGCCAGCACCCGCTGCCTGGGCGTGGAATCCAGCAGGTCGGAACCGCGAACGATATCCGTAATGCGCTGGTCCCCATCGTCCACGACCACCACCATCTGGTAAGCCCACAGGCCATCCGCGCGCTTGATGATGAAATCGCCGGTCACCGCCGCCACATCCTGCCGCTGGGGGCCGTGCCACCTGTCGTGGAAGTGCTCGATGCCTCGCGGGACCCTGAGCCTCCAGGCGCGCGCCTGCCGGCCCGGAGGCAGGCCCTGGCTGCAGGTGCCCGGGTAGCGTCCATCGGGCGGGAGTTCCTGCCGCGTGCAGGCGCAGCCATAGGCCAGGCCGCGCTCCTTCAGGCTGTTGAAGGCCTGCCGATAAAGATGCGATCGCCGCGACTGCCAGACCGGCTCTTCGTCCCATTGCATGCCCAAGGCGCGCAGTTGCCGCATGATGATGCGGTCCGCCCCCGGGACGACGCGCGGCCCGTCGATGTCTTCGATGCGCAGCAGCCAGGCGCCCCGGTGCGCCCGCGCGTCCAGGAAGCTGGCCATGGCGGCGATCAGCGAACCGTTGTGCAGGGGGCCGCTGGGGCTGGGGGCGAACCGGCCCCGATAGTTTCCGGGAGAATACGGGCGGCCTGATTGTTGCGGCGCCATGCGGCCGGCCCTGCTCAGTGCGATAAGCGCGAGCGGTCGTCGGCCAGGAGCTCTTCGAATACCAGGTGATCCACTTCGGCTTCCTGGCTCCAGAGGACCATCAGGGCGATGATCTTGATCTTGCCAAGCGAAATGGGCGATTCGCCGGTGGCTTCGGCGCGTTCAATGAGGATTTCGCGCAATACGGTGGGCAATACCCCGGAATTTTCCAGGAAGGTGATGAAGCCTATGGCTTCGCTGCCCAGTGTCTGGTATTCGTGGTCGGTGAATATGCGCCGGCTGTCGCCTTGCGGGTTCTGGGCCAATTGGCCGCATTGTTCGGTGGTTTGCGCCAAGCCATGCAGCCACCCCAAGGCTTCGTCGATGTCTTCGTGCTCGAAGCCCACCGCGGCCAGCTTGTGCGCCAGAACATCCGCTTCCGGACAGGCTTGCGGTGTATAGTAGGTTTCGAACAAATAAACCAATATATCGAACATAGGGAATTCCGGTTGCCGGTTTAGGAAAGTCAGCCGATGGAAAGCTTAACCGAAAAGTTATTCTGGACTTTACGCTGATTTATCCGCCCCGGCAACTTGGGCGTGTTGCTGCAAACATACGTTTGTTGCCGCTGCGCTTGCCCGTTCGAGGGCCGGGGTTTCACCCATTTCGGGAGGGTTGCATGCAACAGCTAAAGCGGTTGCCGGCCATGGCTGGCGCGGATCTCGACGCACCGGCCTTGACGCCGGCCGCAAGGCGCGGGGATGCTCTGGATGCCGTGGATACGCCCAGCCTGGTGCTGGATCTGGATGCATTTGAAGACAATTTACGCACAATGCAGGTGCTGGCCGAAAGGCATGGCGTGGCCTTGCGGCCGCACGCCAAGGCGCATCGCTGCCCCGAAATCGCCCTGCGGCAAATCGCCCTGGGCGCGGTGGGCGTCTGCTGCCAGAAGGTGTCCGAGGTTCTGCCCTTCCTGGCCGCGGGCGTGCGCGACGTGCACATCAGCAACGAAGTGGTGGGAGCTCCGAAGCTTGCCCTGCTCGCCCAATTGGCGGCGCAGGCGCGCATCACGGTATGCGTGGACCATGTCCAGGCCTTACAGAGCCTGTCGGCCGCCATGGCCGGGGCTGGCGCCAAGATAGGGGTGCTGGTGGATGTGGACATCGGGCAAAAGCGCTGCGGCGTGCAGACGCCCGACGACGCCGTCGCCCTGGCCCGGCAAGCCCAGCGATTGCCGGGCGTCGATTTCGTGGGGATACAGGCGTACCACGGCGGCCTGCAGCACAAGCGCTCGCTGGATCAGCGGCGCAAGGCTTGCGAAAAAGCGGCGCGGCTGGTCCGGACTTACCTGGATGCGCTGGATCGGGCCGGCATAGCCTGCCCGGTGGTGACCGGCGGGGGGACCGGATCGGCGGCATTCGACGTGGCCAGCCAGGTGTACACAGAAATTCAATGCGGCACATATGCCTTCATGGATTCCGACTACGGCAATATAGATTGGGGCGAAGCCCTGGCGTTCCGCCACAGCCTGTTCCTGCTGGGCACGGTAATGAGCACGCCCACGGCCGATCGCGCCATTGTCGACCTGGGCCTGAAGTCCACCACCGCCGAAAGCGGCATGCCGTGGGTGGTGGACCAGGAGGGGGTGCGCTGCGTGGCGGTGCATGATGAACACAGCACACTGGCCGTCGACGACCCGCAGCGGCGGCCCTTGCTGGGCGACAAGCTGCGGCTGATCCCGTCGCATTGCGATCCCACCTTCAATCTGCATGACGAGGTGGTGGTCTTCCGGGCGGGCAAGGTGGAGGCGGTCTGGCCCATCAGTGCGCGGGGAATGAGCAGGTGATATTTCAATTTTCCCGGCAGCATTAGAAAAATTTTCTATAGATCGCCCGTTTTACTGGTAAATTTAGAGCGTATTTCCGCGGACTGAAAAGTAGAATATTCAGCACTTCGATTGTTTCGCTTTGCTGGGATTTCTACTGTCATGTCAAAAAAACTACACGCGTGCACGGAACTGCTTCATGGCGGGCGCGACCCCGCCCGTCACTGCGGGATGGTCAACGTGCCGATTTATCGCGGCTCCACGGTATTGGCCAATACGCTGGAAGAGTGGGAATCGCGCAAGCAGCCGGACAACCCCTACGCATCGTATGGCCGTTTCGGAACGCCCACCACCCATGCCCTGGAAGAATTGGTGGCCGACATGGAGGGCGGCCACCGGTCGCTGGTGTTTCCGTCGGGGCTCGCTGCCTGCACGCATGCCATGTTTTCGGTGCTGCGCAGCGGCGACCATATCCTGCTGCCCGACAGTGTCTACGGCCCGACGCGCGCATTCGCGCAGCACACCTTGGCGCGCTTCAATATTGCCGCGGAATTCTATGCGCCGCATGCGGGCGCGGGCATCGGCGCTCAATTGCGTCCCAACACCCGCCTGGTGTATGTGGAGGCGCCCGGTTCCGGCACCTTCGAGATGCAGGATATTCCGGCCATAGCCGCACAGGCGCATCAGGCCGGCGCTTACGTGATGATGGATAACACCTGGGCCACGCCGCTGTATTTCAAACCGTTCCAGCACGGCGTCGATATCTCGGTACAGGCCGCCACCAAGTATCTGATCGGGCATTCGGATGCGCTGTTGGGCGTCGCGACGGCCAACGAGGACGCCTGGCCTTTGCTGCGCAAGGGCGCCCATGATTTCGGGCAGACCATAGGGCCCGATGACATATTCCTGGCATTGCGCGGCATCCGCACGCTGCCGCTGCGGCTGCGCCAGCATTGGGATACGGGTGTCAAACTGGCGCGCATGCTGTCCCGCCATCCGCTGGTGGCGCGCGTGATGCATCCCGCCTTGCCCGAGGATCCGGGCCATGCGCTCTGGAAGCGCGATTTCCTCGGAGCCAGCGGCCTGTTCGCGATCGAACTGCGGCCCATGCCCGCTGCGGCGTTCACCCGCTTCATCGATCAGTTGCGCCTGTTCGGTATTGGATTATCATGGGGCGGCTACGAAAGCCTGGTGTTGCCGATGGACGCCCCGAAACGCAGCGTCTCGCCCTATCCCGTGCAGGGAAGAATGGTGCGCATCCATGCGGGTCTGGAAGACAGCGACGATTTGATTGCAGACTTGCGGCAGGCGCTGCAGGCCGCTACGGACTGCCTGGCCGTGCCCGGCCTGGAAATGGCCGTGCATGCCTGAACGCCGCAAGCCCTGGGCGCCGGCCCGCCATGCAAGCGCCTGGGGAATACGAAATACGGCTTGGCCGCGCAGCACAGCAAGGCAAGCCTTGCTCTTTTCACTGATCAAAAATCAGTCATTAAAAAATAACTCATTAATCAATACTTAATAGCGGCCTGGCTGATATGCTGCGCCTGTGCGCGAGCTTGGTGCTCGGCAACTTTTTGGAGGAAGCAATGGATTTACAAATCGCCGGCAAGCACGCGCTCGTCTGCGGCGCCAGCCGGGGAATGGGCAAAAGCTGCGCCCAACTTCTGGCCAAGGAAGGCGTCGACCTGACCCTCGTGGCCCGCAGGGAAGACGCTCTTGCCGAGACGGCGCGGGATTTGCGCAACGCCTACGGCATAGAAGTCAATATCCTGGGCAGCGATCTGTCCAAGCCGGAAGGCCGCAGCAAGGTCCTGGCGCATTGCGGCAATCCGGACATCCTCATCCATAACGGCGGCTGGCCCGACACCGATGGCGATTATCGCGCGTGGACGCGAGAAGACTGGCTGAATGCGATCGACGCCATGTTCCTGGCGCCGGTCGAGCTCATTACCGGCGTGGTGGGCGGCATGGTCGAGCGCAAATTCGGCCGCATCGTCGCCATTACCTCGCGGTTCGTCAAAGAACCCAAACTCGGCCTGTCCCTGTCCGTCAGCCCGCGCCTGGGCTTGTCCGGCTTCATGACGGCCCTGGCGCGCGAGGTGGCGCCTCATAATGTCACGCTCAACACCGCATTGCCCGGTATCATCGCTACTGAAACACAATACCAGCATGGCCGCGACCTGGCTGAACAGTCCGGCAAGACTTTTGAGGAGGTCTGGAAGGAACGCGCTTCGACGAATTCCGCGGGCCGCTTCGGGGAACCCGATGAGTTCGCCTCGCTGTGCGTGTATCTTTGTTCCAAGCCCGCCGGATTTCTGACGGGCCAGCACATTTTGTGCGACGGCGGCGGTTATCCCGGCGTCTTTTGATTCGATTGCCCCGGGCACCTGTCGCTGACGGCCGGGTACCTCTCATCCAACGTAGCGTCATAGACACTCAGAGGACATCTTCATGAAAACGACATTATTGAAAATAGCCGCAGTATTCCTGGGCGCTACCGCCATCGCCCATGCCCAGTACCCCGACAAGCCGATCAGGATCGTCGCGCCTTTCGCCGCGGGCGGTTCGGTCGACATCGTGGCCCGCATGGTGAGCGATCCGCTGGCCAAGGCTCTGGGCACGCCCGTCGTCGTCGAAAACAAGCCGGGCGCATCGGGCATGATCGGCACCCAGCAGGTCGCCAGCGCGAAACCCGACGGCTACACTTTGCTGGCGAATTCATCGATACATGTGATCGTTCCCAGCCTGTATCCCAAGATCGGCTACGATGCGCTCAACGATTTGCAGCCCGTCAGCCAGATCACCGTCGTGCCGCTGGTGCTGGTTGCGTCCCCGTCCGCGCCTTTCGCCAACTTGAAGGACATGGTCGCCTGGGGCAAGAAGCAGTCCGCGGGCATGAGCTATGCGTCGGCGGGCAACGGATCGACGCCGCACCTGGCGGGCGAGATGCTGGGCGAAGCCACCGGCGTTTCGGTGGTGCACGTGCCGTACAAGGGCAGCGGCGCCGCCATGGTCGATGTGATGGGCGGCCAAGTGCCGGTCATGTTCGATGCGCTTACCGCGGTCATGAGCCATATCCAGAGCGGCAAGCTGAAGGCCCTGGCCATCGCCGCGCCCAAGCGCATCCCCGCCCTGCCTGACGTTCCCACGTTCGCGGAACTGGGCTACCCGCAGTTCGATCTGAGCACCTGGCACGGCATCTGGGCCCCCAAGGATACGCCCAAAGAGATCGTCAACAAGCTGTCCAGCGAACTCGCGCGCATCACCCACGAGCCCGATGTGACCAAGCGCATCGAGACCCTGGGCGGCCAGCCCGTCGGCAATACGCCTGAAGAGTTCGACGCCTTTGCGCGTTCCGAATACAAGAAATGGGGCGACATGATCAAGCGCTTCAACGTTGTGATCGAATAATCCCGAGGCGGCCTTCACTATGGATGTCATTGTCCTGGGCGCCGGCATCATCGGCGTCACCACCGCCTGGTATCTGAGGCAGAACGGGCACAACGTGCGTGTTCTGGAGCGGCGCGAGCAGGCCGGGCTGGAAACCAGCTTTGCCAACGCGGGCCAGGTATCCGCCCATCTTGCGGATCCCTGGGCCAATCCCACCACGCTGCGCTCCGTGTTCACGTGGCTGTTTCGCGACGACACGCCGCTGGTGTTCCGGCCCAGGGCGGACATCCATCAATGGTCCTGGCTGTTCAAGTTCCTGCGCGAATGCCCCGCCAGCCGGTACAACCGCAACCTCGTGCACCTGGCCAACCTGGGGGTGTACAGCCGCACGGCGCTGCAGGCTTTGCGCGCGCAGACCGGCATCGAGTACGACGAGCGGCAGCGGGGCATCCTGCTATTCTTCACCGAGGAAGATAAATTGCGGGGCGCGGCGGCGGCCGCCAAGCGCCTTGCGGCATCCGGATTGCGCCGCGAGGTGCTGGATGCCGACCAATGCCTGGAGATCGAGCCCTCTTTGCAGTCGGTGCGCGATGCCTTGAAAGGCGGCATCTATTCCCGCTATGACGAAACAGGCGACGCATTCAAGTTTACGCAGCGCCTGGCTGCGCTGGCGCGGGACGCGGGGGTGCGGTTCGATTACGGCAATGACATACGCCGCGTGGATGTGGGCGGCGGCGCCATACGGGCCATCGATGTGCAAAAGGCCGACGGGCGGACGGAGCGCTACACGGCGGACCAGTACGTGCTGTGCCTGGGGCCTGCATCCGCCCGGATGGCGCGGAAGATAGGCGTCGATCTGGACATCTACCCGGTCAAGGGGTACAGCGTGACGATGCCGGTGCGCGAGGGCGCGCTGGCGGTGAGCATGGGCCTGACCGACGCGGCGCAGAAGATGGCGTTCTCGCGCCTGGGCGATCGCGTGCGCGCCACGGCTATCGCCGAGATTGCCGGCTATGATCGCTCGATCGACCAGAAGCGCTGCCGGCAGATCGTCGCCAACGCCCAGCGCCTGTTTCCCGATGCGCTCGATACCGGCCGGGCCGAATACTGGGCCGGCTTGCGCCCAATGACGCCCAGCAACCTGCCCATCATCGGGCGCAATGGCCGCTATCGCAATCTGCTGATCAATACAGGGCACGGAACCATAGGCTGGACGCAGTCTTGCGGCTCGGCCCGCGCCATCGCCGACATCCTCGAGGGCCGCCGGCCCGATTGCGACTACCCTTTCATCGGCGAAATGCGCTGATGCCATCCATGGAGAGCAGTATGAACAAACGTGAACGAGTCTTGGCCGCCGTCAAAGGCCAGCCCGTTGACCGCGTCCCTTTCAGCATGTGGCTGCACGATTTCACGCGCGAGCACTCGGCGCAGGCGCTGAGCGAGGAAACCCTGCGCTTGTACCGGACTTACGGCTGGGATTTTCTCAAGCCGCAATCGCGTCCCTATTGCTTCAATGAGCTCTGGGGGCAGGAGTTCGCGCGCTCGACCGATCCGGGCCAGTTTCCCGTCGTAACCCGTTATGGCGTCGAGCGCGCGGAAGACATCGCCGATCTGCCCGCGGTCGACGCCAGCGTGGGCGCCTTGGCCGAGCAGCTCGAGTCCTACCAGCAAGTGCGCGCGGCGGTCGGGCCGGATGTCCCCATCGTGGCGACGATCTTCTCGCCATTGATGGTGGCGGGCTTCATGGCCGACAACGGCCCGGCTGAAATGCGGCGCCTGATGCGCGAGGCGCCGGACAAGCTGGAGCGCGGCTTGCTGACCATCGCCGACGCCCTGGCCCAGCATGCCCGCCGCTGTATCGAAGGCGGCATGGACGGGATCTTCTATGCGACCACCGCGGCGACGCATGCGCAGATGACCCCGGCGCAATTCGAACGCTTCCAGCAGCCCTTCGACCTGCAGGTGCTGGAGGCCGCGGCGGGCGCGCCGTTCAACATCATGCATATGTGCGGGGACGGTATTCTGGCGGATCAGTTCGTGCAGTATCCGGTGGATGTCTTCAGTTGGGCGACGACGCCCGGCAACCCTTCCTTGATGGAAATGCACAACAAAACCGGCCGGGCCGTGCTGGGCGGCTTGCCCGGCAAGCCCGCCTTCGGCAACATGAGCGCGGCCGAGATCCAGGCGCATGCGCGCCGCTCGCTGGATGAAATGGGCGGACGCTACCATTTGCTCGGGCCCGACTGCTCGGTGAATCCCGGTGTGCGCCACGAACTGCTGGCGGCCGTCAACGAGGTGGACCTGACGGTACGCGCGCGCTAGCGTGCCGCGGGCCGCTTTTCAGCGGCCGGCCTGGCGCACGATGTCGTCGGCGCACACATAGCCCCAGCTCATGAACGGCCCGAGCGTCGTTCCGGCGCCGACGCCGCGCGTGCCGATAGGGTTCGCCATGGAGGCGCCGGCGCAATACAGCCCCTCGATCACACTGCCGTCCGCGCGCAGTGCGCGGCCCCGTTCGTCGGTGCGCGGGCCGCCCTTGGTGCTCATGATCGAGCGTTCGAATCGGATCGCGATGAAAGGCGGCTGGACGATGGGCGCGAGCCCGCCGCTCTTGCGCTTGTCGGCCGCCTGTTGCGCCCGCGTGCTGCCGCGGCCGAAATCGCTGTCGACGCCGGTGGCGCAGAGCGCGTTGTAGCGGGCGATGGTCGCCGCCAGCGCAGCGGGGTCCACGCCTATGCGCGTCGCCAGTTCCTCGATCGTCGCGGCTTTGGTCATCCAGCCCGGCGCCAGCCTGGCCTGCAGCCGCACTAGCGGCATTTTCGGCAGATAGCGCGCATCGGTCACCACATAGGCGGGCAGATGCCGCGCCTCGCCGGAGGCCGGGTCCCGGCTGTCGATCACCTCACCGATATTGGGAATGAGTTCGTCGGTGAACCGGCGGCCGTGCCTATCGATCAGGATGGAGTTGGCTTCCCCGTGATAGGGGACCGGCATGCCGTGCACAGCGGCGTGGTACCGCCTCGGGATGGCCGGAGTGAAGGTCGCCTGGTCCATGCGGAAAAGCTCCGCGCCGGCCTGCGCCGCCATGAGGTGGCCGTCGCCCGTCAGGGATCGCGGCCCGCCCAAAAAGCCCACAGGCCCTGGCAGGTATTCCGCCATCATGCCGGGGTTCCATTCGAACCCCCCGGTTGCAATCAGCACGCCATGCCGTGCGCGGGGTTCGTAGCGGCGGCCGCGCCATTCGATCCGCGCGCCGGTGACGCGGCCGCCGTCCAGCAGCAGCTCCATGCCCCTCGCTTGGCGCACGATCCGGCAGCCCGCATCGACGCAGCCGCGCACCAGTCCCGTCATCAGCGCCACGCCCTTGCCCGCGGTAAGCGTGAGCATCCGCCCCGTGAGCCGCGGCAGCAGCCGGAGGGTGGTCGAGACGGGCTTGTGATAGAGATCGGTTTCCAGCACCTCATGGTAGGTGAACGGCTCCGGCAGGGTGGAGCCCCGGATGCTGAAGGCATAGCGCCCGGCCGCAAGACGGCTGAGCGGCATGGGAGACAGCATGCGGCCTCGCGGCCGCGACCCCGGCACCGCCGGAAACGGGTCGGGTTCCCGTGTCAGGCGGAAGCGCAAAGGCGTGCGCGCTTCGATGAGTTCGAGCATGGGCGGCCCCGCTTCCAGCATTGCTCGCCAGGATGGCGTTTCGTCCCAGCCCTGCGGCGTGGCGCCCGCAATATAGCGCAGCGCATCGTCCAGATTGTCTTCGAGGCCGGCGCGGCGGGCCAGGTGATTGGCCGGCACCCAGATGCCGCCCGCGGACATGGCGCTGGTCCCGCCGAGCAAGCGGGCCTTCTCGCAGATCAGAACACTGAGGCCGGCCGTGGCCGCCCGCAAGGCGGCGGTCAATGCCGCGCAGCCCGATCCCAATACGATCAGATCATAGGTCGAGTCGAGAGGTGAAGTATTCGCCATGTTCATGATTATCGCTCGAGGGGCCGGGCGGGGCGCCGTCGCGCGGGCCGTGTCTTATATGGGTGTGCTATGCAGAGCGGCGAGGCAGCCGCCCCGGCCCTCGCCGCCTGGAAGGATTATAAATTTCATTGCTGAGAATAAATCAGCGATTCGAACTACTTTTCTAGCAATAATTAGAAAAATAATCGCATATACTGGCTAGTCTGGAAATTATTTTCATAGCACAGCCACAGGGAAGGAAACATGCTCGACCGGATCGACAAACTGATATTGCTGCATCTGCAGCGCGACGCTTCGCTGTCGCTGCAGCAGCTCAGCGAACTCGTGCACCTGTCGCCCACCCCGTGCTGGCGCAGGGTGCAGCGGCTGGAGCAGGACGGCTATATCCAGGCGCGGGTGGCTTTGCTGGCGCCTGACAAGCTGAATGTCGGCGTCACGGTTTTTGTCGCCATCCGGACCGCGCAGCACAATGACCAGTGGATGAAAAAACTATGCAGCATCGTGGAAGACATCCCCGAAATCGTCGAGTTCTATCGCATGAGCGGGGACACCGATTATTTGATGCGCGTAGTCGTGCCCGACGTCAGCGGCTACGATCGCATCTACAAGCGCCTGGTCAGCAGCCTGGATTTCGCCGGCGTATCGTCGAGCTTCGCCATGGAGCAAATCAAGTACACCACGGCGCTGCCGCTGGACTATGCCTGACGTCATTCGCTCAATGAAATCAGCTCCGCGCCGTCGGTAACCTGGTCGCCCACGGCGAAGAACACTTCCTCCACCGTCCCGTCGTCCGGGGCGGTGATCGTGTGTTCCATCTTCATGGCTTCCATGACCAGCAGCGCATCCCCCGCCTTCACCTGGTCCCCGGCCCGCACCGAGATGGAGATGATCTTGCCGGGCATGGGCGCCGTCAGATTGCCGCCATGCCCGCCCGATTCGTCCTGCGCATGGGCGACCGCGTCGTGCAGCCGCAATACATGCACCCCGCCGCCGGTGAAAACGTGTATCGATTCCTGCCGCAGCACCGCCGTCGCCGTGGCGTCCGCGCCTTTCAGACGGATGCGCAAGGCATACTGGCCCGTCGATCCCGGCTGCGCCTGCGCATCCCACTGGAATGCGTGGCTGGCGGTCTGGTTTATGTACAGCCAGTCGGCGCCATTCCGCTGCACACGCAGTTCATGGCGCACATCGCCATCCAGCAGCGTGAAAGCCTGCTGGTAAGCGCCGGTGATGCGCCAGCCGTCCACCTGCGCCCAAGGGTCCGCGTGCACGGCGTTGCGGTGCAGCGTGGAATGCATCAGGCCGCGGCTGGCCAGCAGCGCCGCGATGGCCAGCGCCAGCGTGGAATCCGGCGCAGGCGCGGCGGGCGGAAACAGGCTGTCGTGCCGGCGTTCGATCAGGCCAGTGTCCAGATCGGCATGCGCGAAGGCGTCGTCCAGCATCAGCCGCCGCAGGAAGGCGATATTGGTCTGCACGCCGACGCTGCGGATCTCGCCCAGCGCCTGGACCATGCGCGCGCGCGCCTGTTCGCGGTCGGCGCCGCGCACGATGAGTTTCGCGATCATGGGATCGTAGAACGGCGTGATAGTGTCGCCCGCGCGCACGCCGCCGTCGACCCGGACATCGCCGTTCTGGAATGAGGCATGGGGAGGGAAATTCAGCGTGCCGAGCGTGCCGATGGACGGCAGGAAGCCCTTGTCGGGATTCTCTGCGTAGATGCGCGCCTCGATGGCGTGGCCGCTGATGGACAATTCTTCCTGCGTCACCGGCAAGGGTTCGCCGGCCGCCACGCGCAACTGCCACTCCACCAGGTCGTGTCCGGTAATCATTTCGGTGACGGGGTGTTCCACTTGCAGGCGCGTATTCATTTCCATGAAGTAGAAGCGTCCGTCCGGCTCGGCGATGAATTCCACCGTGCCGGCGCCCACATAATTCACCGCCCGCGCCGCGGCCACCGCGGCTGCGCCCATCGCCCGCCGGCGTTCTTCGGTCATGCCGGGCGCGGGGGCTTCTTCGATCACCTTCTGGTGGCGGCGCTGCACCGAGCAGTCGCGTTCGAACAGGTATACGCAATGGCCCTGCGTATCCGCGAAGACCTGGATTTCTATGTGTCTCGGCTTTTGCAGATAGCGCTCGATCAGCACCTTGTCGTCGCCGAAGCTGCTGGCCGCTTCGCGCTTGCAGGACGCCAGAGCTTCGGCGAAGCCGGCGGCGGACTCCACGATGCGCATGCCTTTGCCGCCGCCCCCCGCGCTGGCCTTGATCAGCACGGGATAGCCGATGGCGTCGGCCTGCGCCTGCAGGAAATCGGGGTCCTGCTTGTCGCCGTGGTAGCCGGGCACCAGCGGCACCCCGGCTTTTTCCATCAGGGTCTTGGCGGCGGACTTGCTGCCCATGGCGGCGATGGCGCTGCCGGGCGGCCCGACAAAGACGATGCCGGCGTCGGCGCAGGCTTGCGCAAAGGCCTCGTTCTCCGACAGAAAGCCGTAACCGGGATGGATGGCCTGGGCGCCGGTTTTCTTGGCGGCCGCAAGAATGGCGTCGGCGCGCAGATAGCTGGCGCGCGGTTCGGCGCCGCCGATGTGGACGGCCGTGTCGCAGGCGGCCACATGGCGCGCATCGGCGTCGGCGTCAGAGTAGACGGCCACGGTGCGCAGGCCCATGCGATGCGCGGTCGCCGCTACCCGGCAGGCGATTTCGCCGCGATTGGCGATCAATAAGGTGGTGAACACATCGACTCCTTGGAATTACATGCGGAACACGCCGAAGCGGGTGTCTTCGATAGGGGCGTTGAGCGCGGCCGACAGGCCCAGCGCCAGCACGCGGCGCGTGTCGGCGGGCATGATGATGCCGTCGTCCCACAGCCGCGCGGTGGCGTAATAGGGGTGCCCCTCTTTTTCGTATTGATCGCGTATGGGCGATTTGAAGGCTTCCTCTTCCTGCGCGCTCCAGCGCCCGCCTTTGGCTTCGATGCCGTCGCGGCGCACGGTGGCCAGCACGCTGGCGGCCTGCTCGCCGCCCATGACGGAGATGCGCGCATTGGGCCACAGGAACAGCAGCCGGGGGCTGAAGGCGCGGCCGCACATGCCGTAATTGCCGGCGCCGAAAGAGCCGCCGATGAGGATGGTGAACTTGGGCACCGACGCGGTCGACACGGCCGTGACCATCTTGGCCCCGTGGCGCGCGATGCCTTCATTTTCATACTTGCGGCCCACCATGAAGCCGGTGATGTTCTGCAGGAAGACCAGAGGGATCTTGCGCTGGCAGCACAGTTCGATGAAGTGCGTGCCTTTTTGCGCGGCTTCCGAAAACAGGATGCCGTTGTTGGCGATGATGCCCACGGGCATGCCGTGGATATGGGCGAAGCCGGTGACCAGGGTGGTGCCGTAGCGGGCCTTGAATTCGTCGAATTCCGAGCCGTCGACGATGCGGGCGATGACTTCGCGCACGTCGTAAGGCTTGCGCGTATCGCTGGGTATGATGCCGTTGAGTTCCTGGGGATCGTACAGCGGCTCGGCATAGGGCTTGCGCTGCAACTGCACCGGCTTGCGGTGGTTCAGCCTGGCGATCGCATTGCGCGCCAGGTAAAGCGCATGCAGGTCGTTGTTGGCCAGGTGGTCCGCCACGCCGGACAGGCGGGTGTGCACGTCGCCGCCGCCCAGGTCCTCGGCCGTGACTTCTTCGCCCGTGGCCGCCTTCACCAGCGGCGGGCCGCCCAGGAAAATCGTACCCTGGTTCTTGACGATGATGGACTCGTCGCTCATGGCGGGCACGTAGGCGCCGCCCGCGGTGCAGGAGCCCATGACCACGGCGATCTGGGCGATGCCCTGGGCCGACATGGTGGCCTGGTTGTAGAAGATGCGGCCGAAATGGTCGCGATCGGGGAAGACCTCGTCCTGGTTGGGCAGGTTGGCTCCGCCCGAATCCACCAGGTAAACGCAGGGCAGGCGGTTTTGCTGGGCGATCTCCTGGGCCCGCAGGTGCTTTTTGACCGTCAGCGGGTAATAGGTGCCCCCTTTTACCGTGGCGTCGTTGCAGACGATGACGCATTCCGTGCCGGCCACGCGGCCGATGCCGGTGATGATGCCGGCGCCGGGCGCCTCGTTGTTATAGACATTGTGCGCCGCCATCGGCGACAGCTCCAGGAAGGGAGTGCCCGGGTCCAGCAGGCGCTCCACGCGCTCGCGCGGCAGCAGCTTGCCGCGCGCCAAATGCTTGGCCCGGGCGGCTTCGCTACCGCCCTTGGCCGTCTGCAGCAGCTTGGCGCGCAGGTCGTCGACCTGCGCCTGCATGGCGTTCGCATTGTCGATGAAGGCCTGCGAACGCGGGTTGATCCTGGATTCGATGACGGGCATTGCAATTCCTAAAGAGATGAAAAAGCTGCGCTACCCAGCCCGCCCCGGGCCGCGTACGAAGGCGGAAGGGCGGGCGGGAGCCGCGGCGTGCCGGGCCGGCGTGTCAGACCATTTCGATGGCCATCGCGACCGCCTCGCCGCCGCCTATGCACAGCGAGGCGATGCCGCGCTTGCCCTGGGTCTTGCGCAGCGCGCCCACCAGGGTGGTCAGCAGGCGCGCGCCCGAGGCGCCGATGGGATGCCCCAGCGCCGTGGCGCCGCCGTGGATGTTGACCTTGTCGTGGCTGAGCTTCAGTTCCGTCATGGCCGCCATGGTGACGACGGCGAAGGCTTCGTTGATCTCATAGAGGTCGACCTCGTCGGCCGTCCAGCCGGCCTTGGACAAGAGCTTCTGGATGGCGCCCACCGGCGCGGTCGTGAACCATTCGGGTTCCTGGGAATGCTGGCTGTGGGCCACGATGCGTGCCAGGGGCGTCGCCCCCAGCTTCTTGGCGGTGGATTCGCGCATCAGCACCATGGCGGCCGCGCCGTCGGAGATCGAGGAGGAATTCGCGGCGGTCACCGTGCCGTCTTTCTTGAAGGCGGGCTTGAGGGTGGGGATTTTTTCCGGCAAGGCCTTGGTGGGGGCCTCGTCGGTGTCGATGACCGTATCGCCCTTGCGGCCGGCAACCGTGACCGGCGCGATCTCCCATTTGAAGCTGCCGTCTTCCGTGGCGCCGCGGGCGCGCCGCAGCGATTCCAGCGAGAAGGCGTCCTGCTGTTCGCGGGTGAAGGTGTACTTGGACGCGCAGTCTTCGGCGAAGACGCCCATGGCCGTGCCGCGCTGGTAGGCGTCTTCCAGGCCGTCCAGCGCCATGTGGTCGTAGACGGTGGAGTGGCCGTAGCGGTAGCCTTGGCGCCCGCGCAGCAAAAGATAGGGGGCGTTGCTCATGCTTTCCTGGCCGCCCGCGACAACGACGTCGGCGCTGCCGGCCAGGATCAGGTCATGGCCGAACATGGCGGCCTTCAGCCCCGATCCGCAGACTTTGTGTATGGTCGTGCAGCCCACGCTTTTGGGCAGGCCGGCCCCCAAGGCCGCCTGGCGCGCGGGCGCCTGGCCCTGGCCGGCCTGCAGCACATTGCCCATGATGACTTCGTCGACGGCATCGCCCGGTATGCCGGCCCGCTCCACGGCGGCCTTGATGGCCACGGTGCCGAGTTGGTGCGCGGCCAGGCCGGACAGGCTGCCCATCATTCCGCCCATGGGGGTGCGGGCGACGGAAACAATAACAATAGGGTCAGACATGATTTGCTCCTGAGTGATGCAAAGGGTAAAGAGTGCCGGCCGCTATGCGGTCCGCGGCCGGGCGGTGCAGGCGACGGTCATCCTCGTACGGAAAGATGTCTTCGATGCGGCCTTGCGCCGCGCGTTCGCGGCAGCCCTGCCACCAGCCGGGTTCCAGCAATTCGGCGTGGTACTTCATGAAAGCGGCCCGCACACGCGGATTCCCGAGCAGGAAGCGGCTGAACTCTTCCGGAAATACATCATTCGGTCCGACCGGGTACCAAGGTTCGCCGGATAGTTCCGCTTCGGGATAGGGCGCGGGCGGGATGCTGCGAAAGCGCATCTCCGTCATGCGTTGAATCTCGTCGTAGTCGTAGAATACAACACGGCCCAGGCGGGTAACGCCAAAGTTCTTGAACAGCATGTCGCCGGGGAAAATATTGGCGGCGGCCAGTTCGCGGATGGCGTCGCCGTAGCGCTTCACGGCGATTTCGGCGGCGGCGTCGGAGGCATGCGCCAGATAGATGTTCAGGGGCGTCATGCGCCGCTCTATATAGACGTGGCGCAGAATAATGGCGTCGCCGGCCTCTTCGACCAGGCTGGGCACTTGTTCGCGCAACTCGGCCAGCAATTGCGCCGAGAACCGCGCGCGCGGCAGGGCCACCTGCGAATATTCCCAGGTATCCGCCATACGGCCCACACGGTCGTGCTTTTTCACCATCTGGTACTTGCGCCGCACGGTTGCGTGGTCCATGCCGTCCTTGGCGATGCGGTCGCGGATCATCTTGAATACATAGGGGTAGGACGGCAGCGTGAATACCGTCATGACCATGCCCTTGATGCCGGGCGCGATGTCGAAGTCGTCGTGCGAATGCGCCAGATGGTGCAGGAAGTCGCGATAGAACAGTGTCTTGCCCTGCTTCTGCAGGCCTATCGTGGTGTAGATTTCCGCCTTGGGCTTGCGCGGCAGCAAGGAATTCAGGAATTGCACATAGGCGGCGGGCGTTTCCATGTCCACCAGGAAATAGGCGCGCGTGAAGCTGAACAGGGTGCTCAGGTCGTCCGTGGTGTGCAGCAGCGCGTCCAGCCGGATATGGCCCGAGGGCGTGTGCAGCAGGGCGATGGCGAAGGGATGGGTGGCGCCTTGGTTGATCAACCGCCCCACGACGTAAGCGCCCTTGTTGCGGAAGAACAGGTTGTTCAGCACATGGATCTGGCAATCCGGCGCAATGCGCTGGCCCGCGCCGCGCGGCAGGATGCGGCGCAGTTCGCCCACGGCCTTGCGGGCGAGCTTGCGGGCATCGGCGGGCAGGTCGGCATAGGGCGCGGCCAGGCCGAAATCGGCCACCATGCCGACGATGGATTTATAGAGGCCTTCCGTGGCGGGGTAATACACGCGGTAGGACGGCAGGCGGCTGTCCAGATAATCGGTGGCGATGGCGGGCCGCACGAACATGAAATCATTGTTGAAATAATCCCGGTGCAGGATGCGGCACGATACCGAATTGAAGAAGGTCTCGGCGCATTCGGGCTGGCGGTGCCCCGATAGCAGGGCCACGAAATCCGCCTTGACCGATTGCCAGAAGCGCAACTGGGCCGGCGTCAGGCTTTGCAGGGCCGAAGCGCCCGCCGGGCTGGCCTCGCTGCCTTTGAGCGCGCTCGTCAGCAGCGCCGTGCACTCGTGCACCCGCGTGTCGTAGTATTCGATGCGTTCCTGCGCAAGCTGCTGGATGCCGCGCCAATCCCCCGATTCGAACAGCGACTTGGCACGCTGCGCGCCATAGCGGAACAGGGAGTAATGGCGGTTGAAGCCGTCCAAAATCGTCTGGGCCACCGCCTGCGGCGACAGCCCGGGCTTGGCGACTTGCTCGATGCGCTGGTGGTCGCCGGTGAAACTCATGGCGGGCTTCCAGGCAGGCGCGGACGGGGGCGGCGGATCAGGGACATGGAGCGGCCGAGAGGATGCGCCGGCGCTCAGGCCGTTTCGTTGAACAGCTCGCGGCCGATCAGCATGCGCCGGATTTCGCTGGTGCCGGCGCCGATTTCATACAGCTTGGCGTCGCGCCACAGCCGCCCGGTGGGATATTCGTTGATATAGCCGTTGCCGCCCAGGATCTGTATGCCTTCGCCGGCCATCCAGGTGGCTTTCTCGGCGCAGTACAGAATGACGGCGGCGCAGTCCTTGCGCACTTGCCGCACATGCCCGGCGCCCAGCCTGTCCAGGTTCTTGCCCACCGCATAGCAGAAGGCCCGGCTGGCCTGCAGGGTGGTGTACAGGTCGGCGACTTTGCCCTGGATGAGCTGGAATTCGCCGATGGACTGGCCGAATTGCTTGCGATCGTGGATGTACGGAACGACCACGTCCATGACGGCCTGCATGATGCCCAGCGGGCCGGCGGCCAGCACCGCGCGCTCGTAGTCCAGGCCGCTCATCAATACCTTGACGCCGCCATTGAGCTGGCCCAGGATGTTTTCTTCGGGGACTTCGCAGTCCTGGAAGACCAATTCGCCGGTGTGGCTGCCGCGCATGCCCAGCTTGTCCAGCTTTTGCGCCACGGAAAAGCCCTTGAAGCCCTTTTCGACGATGAAGGCGGTGATGCCGCGCTGGTGGGCGGCCGGGTCGGTTTTGGCATAGACCACCAGGGTGTCGGCATCCGGGCCGTTGGTGATCCACATCTTGCTGCCATTGAGCACGTAGCGGTCGCCTTTCTTGTCGGCGCGCAACTTCATGCTGACCACGTCGGACCCCGCGCCAGGCTCGCTCATGGCCAGGGCGCCCACATGCTCGCCCGATATCAGCTTGGGCAGATAGGCCTGTTTCTGTGCTTCGGTGCCGTTGCGATGGATCTGGTTGACGCACAGGTTGGAATGCGCGCCATAGGACAGGGCTATGGAAGCGCTGGCGCGCGAGATTTCCTCCATGGCGATCATATGCGCCAGATAGCCCATGTTGGAGCCGCCATAGGCTTCGTCCACGGTCATGCCCAGTACGCCCAAGTCGCCGAACTTGCGCCATAAATCCATCGGGAACTGATCGCTGCGATCCGCTTCAGCGGCGCGCGGAGCGATCTCGGCCTGCGCAAAATCGCGGACCGCATCGCGCAGCATGTCCAAGTCGGAACCCAAGTCGAAATTCAGGCCGGGAAGAGTCATCATCATCTCCAGAGAGTGGTCGGTCGAGGCCGGCATGGGCAAGTAGCGGAAGCGCTTATGCTTGCATGCTATTTATATTACGTTTACGTAAACGTAAACTAGCCGGGTTTTCCCTTATGTTGCACTGCCGCATCGTTGATTTCATTCGCCCATCCGGCGCGCCAACAGCGCGTCGCAGGCTTCCTGCTGGCGGCGGATTTCGGCCAGCGTGTCGTCGATGTCCCGGCGCTGCTGTTCCAGCATGCTGCGATGCTTTTCCAGCACCTGCAAGTAATGGCGCAGTTGCGCCGTGCTGGTGCCGGGGCCGTCGTACATATTGATCAGGCTTAGAATTTCGCTGAGCTGCAGGCCCAGGCGCTTGCCGCGCAGGGCCAGCTTCAGGCGCGTACGGTCGCGAGCCAGATAGACACGGTTGCGGCCCTCGCGTTGCGGGCTGACGATGCCCTGGTCTTCGTAGAAGCGCAGGGTGCGCGGAGTGATGGAGAACTCCTGGGCTAGTTCGGAGATGGTCCACGTGGGCTCGGTCATGGCGATGCTGCAGTTTACGTTAACGTAAATTATGATGCCATAATATATGGTCCAGGCCTACAGGAAAATTAGGCGACCCGAAATCAGGCGACCCCGAACGCATACGGAGACACGATGAATTTGAACGAGCAGAAACTGGAATACCCTTGGGGCGACGCGCTGCCCGAACCCGGCCGCGCGTTGCAAGTGGCCGACGGCTTGCGGTGGATACGCATGCCGCTGCCCTTCGCGCTGGACCACATCAACCTGTGGCTGTTGCGGGACGAAATCGATGGCCGGCAAGGCTGGACGATCGTCGACTGCGGCGTGACGCGGGATGAAGTCAAGGCTTTGTGGGAGCAGGTATTCGCCGAAGCGCTGGACGGCCTGCCGGTGCTGCGCGTCATCGCCACCCATATGCATCCGGACCACATCGGCCTGGCGCATTGGCTGTGCGAGCGCTGGGGCGCGCCGTTGTGGATCACTATGACCGATTACGCCGTGGCGCGGCTGTGGTCGCGCCCGCCCGTCGAGGGTGTGACGACCGGCGGGCCCAATGGCCAGTCGGCGGTGGAGCATTTCACCCGGCATGGGCTGACCGATCCGGACGCCAAAGAAAAAATCCGCCAGCGGGCCGGCTACTATCCCAGCCTGGTGCCGGATGTGCCGGCCCGCTTCCGTCGCATCATGAACGGCGAGCGCATCGCCATAGGCGGGCGCGAATGGCGGGTGATCGTCGGCTATGGGCACGCGCCGGAGCATGCATCGCTGTACTGCGACACCTTGCGTGTGCTGATCTCGGGCGATATGGTGCTGCCGCGCATCTCCACGAATGTCAGCGTGTTCGACTACGAGCCGGAAGGCAATCCCTTGCCCTTGTATTTGAATTCGCTGCGCGCGTACGACGACTTGCCCGAAGACACGCTGGTGTTGCCTTCCCATGGCCGCCCGTTCCGCGGGCTGCACGAACGCATCGCCCAACAGCACGCGCACCACGCCGACCGCTTGCGGGAAGTGCTGGACGCCTGCGCCCAGCCGCACAGCGCCGCTGATATCGTGCCCGTGCTGTTCAAGCGCCAGTTGGATGTGCACCAGTTGACTTTCGCCATGGGCGAGGCGCTGGCCCACCTGCATGCCCTGTACTTCGACGGCAAACTGACCCGCAGCATGGACGGAAACGGCGTGCTGCGTTTCCAGCGCGCCTAGCCGGGTTCGCGTTTCCGCGGCGGGCTGTGCCAGCGCGCTTAACGCTCGCTCAGCACCAGTTTGATGGCCAGCCCCAGGAACACCACGCCGGCGGCACGGTTCAGCAGGCGCTGCGCGCGCGCCGATTGCCGCATGCGTTCGCCCAGCATGCCGGCGAACCAGGCGATGGCGCCGAACACCAGCAGCGTGGCCAGTATGAACAGACCGCCCAGGCTGAGTATCTGCGGCACGATGGAGCCGCGCGCCGGAGCCGTGAATTGCGGCAGGAAGGCCAGGAAGAAGAGCGTGACCTTGGGATTGGTCAAATTCATGACGATGCCGCGCCGGTACAGTTGGCCGGCGCCCAGGCGCAGCGGCCGGCCGCCGGCATGGGCCTCGCCCTTGCTGCGCAGCGCGCCCCATGCAAGCCATGTCAGGTAGGCCGCGCCGGCGAGCTTGAGCATGGTGAATGCGGCTTCCGAGGCCGCGAGCACCGCGGCCAGGCCCGCCGCCACGGCGAAGGTATGGCCCAGCAGGCCGGTGCACAGTCCCAGCACCACCAGCATGCCCGACGTCCGTCCCGCGGTGGCGGATTGCACCATCACAAACAGGTTGTCCGGCCCCGGCGCAAGCGCCAGCAAAACGGCAATGCCGAAAAAGGACAGCGCGATTTCATAAGTAAGCATGGGCAGGCCGGGGGTCGATCAACTATTATCAAGGCTGCAAAATTTTAACGCCTGGCTTCCGTGCTGCTTTAATAAGCACGGCGCCATGCATGTTCCCGTACGCGTCAGCGCGTCTTCTATCCTACGTCACACGACAATTCGCCATGGCAGAATCTACTCCCCTACGCTTGGACACCGTGTTGCAGCACACCGGCGTCGCCGAATTCCATCCCCTTACCGGAGCCGCGCCGGTGGCCCTGCCTTCCTTGCGTACCAGCACCGTGCGCTTCAAGAACCTGGATGCGCTGGAAAAGGCCCAGGCGGGCAAGGCCAAGGGCGAGCGTAGCGTCACCTATGGGCGCGTGGGCATGGACACCCATGCCGCCCTGGAGCAGGTCTTTTGCGAGCTCGAAGGCGCGCAGCGCGCTTTTCTGGCATCGTCGGGGCTGGGCGCGATCACGCTGGCGCTATTGGCCATGCTGGACAGCAAGGACCATGTCCTGATCGCCGACTGCGCCTATGGGCCGGTGCGCTATCTGGACAAGGTGGTGCTCGGCCGCATGGGCATAGAAGCCTCTTACGTCCGGGCGAGGGTGGACGCGCTCGAGGCCCAGCTGCGGCCCAATACGCGCGCCTTGTACGTCGAGTCGCCGGGTTCGCTGCTCTTCGAGATGCTGGATATCCCCGCCCTGGCGGAATTTGCACGCCGGCACAAATTATTGCTGATCACCGACAATACCTGGGGATCCGGCTACATCTACCGCCCGCTGGATCTGGGCGCCGATATCTCGGTGGTGGCGGGCACCAAGTACGTGGGCGGGCATTCCGACCTGATGCTGGGCGCCGTCATGGCCAAGGATCCGGCCATCATCAGGCGCCTGAACGACAATCACTATGCCATGGGCTATTCGGTCAGCGCGGACGATGCCTGGCTGGCGATGCGCGGCGCGCGCACGCTGCCCCTGCGCATGCGCCAGACGGCGGAAAATGCCTTGCGGGTATGCGAATTCCTGGCTGGCCGCAAGGAAACCGCGCGCATCTACCATCCCGCCTGGCCGGCGGACCCCGGCCACGCATTATGGCAACGGGACTGCACGGGGTCTAACGGCATGCTGTCGGTCGAACTGAAGCTGGGCCCCGCCGCCGCGCGGCGCTTCGTGGATGGCCTGACCTTGTTCGGCATCGGCTTTTCGTGGGGCGGTTTTGAAAGCCTGGTGCAGCTCGTGGACCGCCAGGCCATCGCCTGCCATGGCTACTGGCAGGCCAGCGACCATGCGGTCGTGCGTATGCATATCGGGCTGGAGTCTCCCGATGACCTGATCGCGGATATCAAGAACGCGTTGGATTTGGCGGCCAATCATGGATAAAGCGATGCGCGGCTCCGCTTCCATCATTCTTCCCGACGCAATAAGCAGCCATGAAGATGTCGAGCGGTTGAAGGCCGCGTCTCGCGAAGAGCGCAGCCCTTGCGGCGAGGGCTGCCTGGCCTGGCGCATCTGGGGAGCCGGCGGCGAACCCGTGGTGCTATTGCACGGCGGCTCCGGAAGCTGGTTCCATTGGTCGCGCAATATCGCCGCGCTCGTGCGCGCCGGCCGTACGGTATACGTGCCGGATTTGCCCGGCTGCGGCGAATCCAGCCTTCCTCCCGTCGGTTTCGATGCCGATGCGCATACAGAATGGGTTCTATTGGGCCTGGATCAGCTGCTCGGGTCATCCGCCGAATATGATCTCGTCGGCTTTTCTTTCGGTTCCATGGTGGCCACCTTCGTCGCCGTCCAGAGCCCGTCCACGGTCCGGCGGCTCGTCCTCATCGGCGCGCCCGCCCTCAGCGCTACACCCGGTCCGCGTGTCGAACTCACCGCGTGGCGCGCGCTGCCGCCGGGGCCGGAAGTGCGCAAAGCGCTGAAGCACAATCTGCGCGCCATCATGTTTGCGCGCGATGAATCGATCGAGGATTTCGTCGTGGACTTTTACGGGGCGGACGCCCAGCGGGACCGCATCCCCAACCGCCAGCTTTACAAGACGGACATCCTGCTGCGGCAAATGCCCCAGCTACGCTGCCCGGTGTGGGGAATATGGGGAGCGCAAGACGCGCTGCTTCGGGGATGTATCGAGACGGTCATGGACGGCCTGTCGCACGCCCCGCGATTCCAGTCCATGACGCTGATCCCGCGTGCGGGACACTGGGTCCAGTTCGAATCGCCCGAGCGGTTCGATCAAGCCCTGCTGCAGGCGCTGCACGGCTGACCGGCTTGCTTATCGCCATCTCGACCAGCCTCTGCGCTTCGGCGATGATGCCTCATTGTTGCGCGAGGCCTCATCTCCGGGCGCCGGGCGGCTGCGGCGCGCCGCGGGATCGCTGTTCCAGAACGGTCGTCACGTAATGGTGGAACACCTTGCTGGTCGGGCCAAGCTGCCGGTTTGATAGGGTAAGCAGCCCCAGCTTGCGCGTTATCGTCGGACCGGTAAGGGGTACGAAGCTCATCATTCCTGAATTGCGGGCCGGAAAGATCAGTTCCGGCAATATGGTGATGCCTATGCCCGCTTCCACCATGGCAAGCAAGGAGGTCGTGGTGGGAACGAAGAAGTGGCTTGCATGTTCGATATGCCGGCGAGTAGGGCCGGTAATCAGGTTCATGGTGCCGTTGCCTATCAGGCGCTCGCCTTCCAGGCTTTTCCAGTTGAGGCTGGCGTGGCGCGCCAAGGGGCTGTGTTTATTGCATATGACGCCCATCGTGTCCCGGTGGAGCTCCTGAAAACGTAAACGTTGATCGGGAACAATATGCCCGCAGAAGCCGAAATCGGTCTGGCCGGTCAGGACCGCATTTCTAATGAATTCCGTGTGGCCGTCGCTGATATGTATCTCCACTTCGGGAAAGTCGGCAACGAAGCGTTTGATGGCGACGGGCAGCACTGACCGCGCGAAAGAGGGCACGGCCATCAAACGCAGGACACCTTTTTTCCCGTTCGCGGTATCGATCGCCTGAGCCAGGGACCGGTCGTATTCGTTCAGCAGGTGACGGGCGATTTCATAAAAAGCCAGCCCGTAGTGGCTCGGCCGCGAACCCGATCCAGGTTCGAACAACTGGGCGCCCAGCTGTTTTTCCAATTCCTTTACCGCCACGGAGATAGCCGGCTGGCTCCTGCACAGGCTTTGGGCCGCCGCTTTAAAACCCCCGCTTTCCACTACGGCGGTGAAGCAGCGGATTTGAGAGATCTTGATGTTGGGCGGCATGGAAAAAGGGGAATAGAAAAAACGAATTTTTTTATAAAAATTATTATATTGTTTAATTTTCCGCGCGTCGCTACAGTACCTGCCAAGCGTGCCGCCATCTTGTTTTCTGATGCCGCGGCTAACAAGAAAGGTAAACATGGAAGATCTGATCATCATCGACGGGACGCAGTATTCGAACTGGGGGCCCGACATTTATGAGGAAATGCGCGCCGGCGGGGTCACCGCGGTCCACGTCACACTGGCGTATTGGGAAAATGCACGCGAAACATTGAGCAATCTGGGGCGCTGGAACAGGCAATTCGAGCAATACCGGCAGCTCATCATGCCGATACGCCGTATTGCCGATATCGATGTTGCCAAGCAATCCGGGCGGGTGGGAATCATGTTCGGTCTGCAGAATTGCGCGACGATCGAAGACGATATATCGCTAGTCGAAGTATTCGCCGCGCTAGGTGTGCGTTCGATGCAATTGACCTACAACAATCAGTCCTTACTTGCGGCCGGTTGCTATGAGTCCGACGATGCAGGTATTACCCGTTATGGCAAGGTCGTCATCAGCGAAATGAACCGTGTCGGGATGCTTGTGGATATGTCCCACAGCGCCGAACGATCCACGCTCGAAGCAATCGATCTTTCCGCCAAACCCATCGTCATCAGCCATGCAAATCCTTCATTCTTCCATCCCGCCAAGCGCAACAAGCCCGATGCGGTCTTGAAGGCGCTCGCTGCGCGCGGCGGGCTGCTCGGGCTGAGCCTTTACCCCTTTCATTTGAAGAACGGTCCGGATTGCACGCTCGACGAATTCATCGAAATGATGCTCAGGACCATTGATCTCATGGGCATCGACCATGTCGGGATAGGTAGCGATTTATGCCAGAACCAGCCTTATAGCGTCCTGGAATGGATGCGCAACGGCCGATGGACCAAAGCCACCGATTACGGCGAGGGAAAAGCCGATGCGCCGGCGTGGCCGAAGCAGCCGGCCTGGTTCGCCAGCAGCGCGGACTTTCCGAATCTCGTTGCGGGGATGCGCAAGCATGGCCTCGACGACGATTCGATCCGCAAGGTAATGGGCCTCAATTGGTACCGCATATTCTCCGAGGCGGAGCATGTGTCGGATCACAGCATTTACTGAATTAAAAAACTTGAATTGGGAGTCGATGATGTTCATATGGAGAAAGCAAGCGATTTGGACAGCGATGGCGCTGCTCTTGTCTGGCGCCGCCCAGGCTGCCTACCCTGAAAAGCCCGTGCGCTTGATCGTGCCGTTTCCCGCGGGCGGCGTGGCGGACATGGTGGCTCGCTCGGTAAGCCAGGAGGTCGGCAAGAACCTGGGCCAACCCGTTGTCGTCGAAAACAAGCCCGGCGCCAGCGCCATCATCGGTACGGACTACGTCGCCAAGGCGCCGGCCGACGGCTATACCCTGTTGCTCGCCAATTTGCCGGTCATGGCCATCAACGAACTGCAATTCGCAAGCCTGCCCTATAAGGCGGCGCAGGATCTGCAGCCCGTGGTGCTGCTGGCGGAGCAGCCTTATATCATCGCCGTGGCCCATGATACCGGTCTTCAAACCATGGACGCATTGGTCGGCCAGGCAAAAAAGGATCCCAAAAAGCTTACCTTCGGTTCCGCATCGAGCTCCACCTTTCTGGCGGGCGAGCTGTTCAAAGCCAGGGCCGGCATCGAAATGGCCCATATCCCATACAAGGGCAGCAATCCTGCGATCAATGACCTGCTTGGCGGGCACATCAGCTTGCTGCTGGATACGGTGAGCTCATTGGCGCCGCATGTGGAATCCGGCAAACTTTACGGTCTGGCTGTGACTTCCTCGAAGCGCAGCGCGGCAGCGCCCGGCATTCCCAGCTATCGGGAAACCGGCTTGACCGACATGGATATTACGTCTTGGCAAGGCATTGCCGTGCGGGCGGGAACACCGAAAGACATCGTTGAGCGCCTCAATAAAGAGTTCAATGCCGCATTGAAGGAGCCCGCGGTGAGGGATACGCTGCTGAGGCAGGGCGTGACCCCCGCAGGCGGCAGCGCCGAGGATTTTTCAAAATTCGTACAAGCCGAAAGAGAGCGCTGGGGCGGCATTGCCAAGCAAGTAGGATTCAAGCCGGGGGCCATGTGAGCCCGGCCGCAGACGAAGCGGTTGCGCGCCTGTGGCGGGAGGGATATGCCTTGCCTACGCCCACGGAAACACACTACGACTATCTTCCTGCGGTCTTGTCCGGCAAGGCGGTGGCGGTGGCCGGCCAGATTCCCAAACTGTCGGTCGATACGCTCTTGGCCTATGGCGTGCTGGGTGTTGATGTCGACGGCGAGCTGGCCAAGAAAGCGACACGGTTGTGCGTGCTTCATGCGCTATCGTGGGTTCATTGCCTGAGCGGCGGCCTGGATGCCACGGTGGCGCAGGTGCTGCGCGTCAATTATTACTTCCAGGTGGCGTCCAAGCCCTACGGAGAAATGTCGACGATAGCGGATGCGGGCTCGCAGCTCCTGGCCATCGCGCTGGGGAAGCGCGGCCGCCATGCCCGCAGCGTCATTGGCGTCAAGGAGCTGCCGCGAAATTCACCCGTGCTCATCGATATGGATGTCGCCCTGATTTAGCGGGGGCCGGCGCCAGCGTGCTTGCGTCGCAATTCCAGTTCGCACCAAAGTGCGAGCCGCAAGGCCGTGCGTTACGGAGCCCCAAGTCCCCAGCCAGGCTCGACCAGGCCAAATCAGGCCTGGCGCGCCCTACTTATTCACCATCTCCACCAGCCTCTGGGCCTCGGCGATGGTGCCTTCGTAGCTGTTGGTCATGGTGGGCGATGTGACGTACTTGCCGCCCACCGCGATGCTGGGAGTGCCTTCTATGCCATAGGCTTTGACCAGTTCATTGGCGCGCGAGGCCTTGGACTGTACGCCGAAGGAATTGAAGGCGTCCTGGAAGGCTTTGCGGTCCACGCCCTGGGCGACAACCCAGTCGGTGATGGCCGCCGCGTCGTAAATGCGTTTGCGTTCCTGGTGGATGGCTTTGAATACCTTTTCATGCAGGTCCAGGCGGTCCAGCGCTTCCAGGGTGTAGTAGAGCTTTTGCAGATCGCCCATGCTGGCGTTGAATGCGACCGGCACGGAGCGCAGCACGACATTGTCGGGTAGGGTCTTGGCCCATTCCCGCACCAGGGGCTCGATGGCATTGCAATGCGGGCATGAATAAGAGAAAAATTCCAGGACTTCTATCTTGCCTGTGGTGTCGGACGGTTGGGCGGGCTCGACGGTGACGTATTTGTCGGCGGCCTGGGCGGCGGTGGCGGGAAGGAGCAAGGCGCCGGATCCGATGGCCAGCATGGCAAGCGCGCGTAAAAACAGGTTTTTCAATGACATCGTAGTTTCCTGGACAATCAAACACCATAAGACTGCGGCGGCGGCGACAAGTTCAGTCCTCCAGAGGCCGGCGCCAGCGCGGATGCCTTTCGCGGGGGCCTGGCTGGCCTCGCTGGCGTGGCCCCGGCCTGACTCGGCTCGGTCCAGCCCAGCTTGGCCTGGCCTGGCCGGATCCGCCCTGGTTGGACCCGCCCCGGCCGGGCCTATCCCGGCGGGACCTATCCCGGCGGGATGAAAAGTCGATCAAGGCCGCACGACGGAGGACTCGATTTTCTCTTCCCCCAGCCTGGCGCGCGACCGGTTCATTTCGTCTATTCCCTTGAAGGGTCCGACGCGCACCCGATTGATCGTGCTGCCGTTGACTTGCGCTTTTTGCACCTGCACGGGCAAGCCCAGCAGCAATATGCGCGCTTTGACGGCTTCGGCGTCCTTCTCGGAGCGATAGGCGCCGGCTTGCAGATAATACGTCGTTTGCGTATTGGCCGGGGCCGGCGGCTTGGGCTTGGCGGCGGGAGGCGGCGGTTCCGTGCCCGGCGGCAGCTTGGCCGGGGCGGATGGCTTGGCTGCCGCCGGCTGGTCGGCATTTCCGCCCAGGCTCGCGATCAGGTCGCCGATGTTGTCCCGGCTGTTGTTGCCTGCCCCCTTGTCCGGCGCCGCAGCCGGCGGAATGCCGGGCAAAGGCGCGGGCGCGGTATCGATCGGGCCGGTGGGCGGCACGCCGCCGGCGCTATCTTTGCCGTACAGGCCGATATTGGGATCCGGCGCGTCGCGCACGTCGGGCAACAGGGTGGCGGCCGGGTCGCGGCTGGCCTTGTCCACGAAAGGCATGGGGACCTGCGTCACGAACAGGGCCACGGCAACGGCGGCAACCAGGCCGAAGATCAGGCCTATGAGTATGCCAAACAGCGTGCTGCCTGATTTGGAACCGGATGATTTGCGACTGTTGCGGGCCATGAGAACGCTTTACATCCTTTCGGGGGCGGATACGCCTAGTAGTTCGAGGCCGTTGGCAATGACCTGGCCTGTGGCGCGCGCCAGGCGCAAGCGCGCCAGCTTGAGTTCCGCGTCGTCCACCAGCACCCTTTCAGCGTTGTACCAGGCGTGGAAATCGGCCGCGCAATCGCGCAGCCAGAAAGCCAGGTGGTGCGGCGCCAGTTCTTGCGCCGCCAGCGCCAGCGTGGAAGGATATTCCGCCAGGCGCTGCATCAGGGCGAGTTCCGTGGGAGCCAGCAGCTTGGATACGGGCGCCGCCGGAATCTGGCCGGCCAGTTCGGCCGACTGCGCCAATATGGAGCAGATGCGGGCATGCGCATACTGAATATAGTACACCGGATTTTCTTCGCTTTTGGACAAGGCCAGATCAATGTCGAAGACGAATTCGGAGTCGGCGCGGCGCTGTATCAGGAAAAAGCGCACGGCGTCGCGCCCCACCCAGTCGATCAGGTCGCGCATGGTGACATAGCTGCCTGCGCGCTTGGATATCTTGACTTCGGCCCCGTTGCGCACCACCTTGACCATCTTGTGGAGGATATAGGAAGGGAAGTCCTTGGGGATGCCCAGCTCCAGCCCTTGCAGGCCGGCACGGACCCGGGCGACGGTGCCGTGGTGGTCGCTGCCCTGGATGTTGATGGCGCGGTGGAAGCCGCGTTCCCATTTCGCCACATGGTAGGCGACATCGGGAACGAAGTAGGTATAGCCGCCATCCGATTTGCGCATGACCCGGTCTTTGTCGTCGCCGGTACCCAGTTCGGTGGTTCGCAGCCAGAGCGCCCCGTCGCTTTCATAGGTGTGGCCGGCGGCGACCAGCGCCTGCACCGTCCGTTCCACCCTGCCGCTGGTATACAGAGAGCTTTCCAGATAGAAGTTGTCGAACTTCAGGCCGAAGGCCTGTAAATCCAGATCTTGTTCGCGGCGCAGATAGGCCACGGCGAAGCTGCGGATATCGTCGAGATCGTCTATATCGCCCGTGGCGGTCACCGAGGCGCCGTCGGCCGCCTGCACCGTGGCGCACGCCTGGAAGTCGCGGGCGATGTCCACGATGTAGTCGCCTTTGTAGCCGTCGGCGGGGAAATCGGGCGAGTCCGGTTCGATGCCGCGGGCGCGGGCCTGCACGCTGATGGCCAGGTTATCGATCTGGTTGCCGGCGTCGTTGTAGTAGAACTCGCGTGTGACCTCGTAGCCCTGCGCCGTGAACAGGCGGCACAGCGCATCGCCCAGGGCCGCCTGGCGGGCGTGTCCCACATGCAGGGGGCCGGTGGGATTGGCGGACACGAATTCCACCATCAGTTTTTCCTGGACGCCGCGTTGGCGCCCATACTGGGCGCCGTCTTGTTCGATGGCATCCAGGACCGCCAGCCGCGCGCTATTCGCCAGGCGAAAATTGATGAACCCCGGCCCCGCGATTTCCGCCGAGGACACCAGTTGCGCGGCTTCGGGCATGGCCAGCAAAGCATCGACGATCTGCTGCGCGAGCTCGCGCGGATTGCGCTTGGCCGGCTTGGCGAGTTGCATGGCGGCGTTGCAGGCGATGTCGCCATGCGCAGCCACCTTGGGACGCTCCAGCAGGATTTTGGGCTCTGCAAGGGGCAAGACCTGCTTGACGGCCGACTGGAGGAGCGAGATGAGCTGTTGTTGTTGCCCTGGAAGCATAAATGAATCAGTTATCGGTAGGAAACAGGCGGGCGCGCGGGCCGAGCCGGCGCAGCCGACGCCCGTACGCACGCGCGGCGGGAAGGGCTAAATGATAACGTGATTTCCATTATTTGCGGCCCGGCGGCCCGGCGGTCCGGCGATCCGGCGGTCCGGCGACTTGGCGGCGATTCCATCATCGGCTCGGCCGCCGGCTCGGTGGCGACCGTCACGCCGGCGCGTCGCGCCAGCCCAATTCATCCTGCAGCCATTTTGCGTAGCCGGACATGTCGACCGTGCCGGCTTCGGAGCCGGCGTCGCTGCGCCAGTTTTCAGGGCGGGCGATGAAGGCCTCGGTGGCGGCGCGCTGCTTGCGGCCCAAATCTGGATGATCATCCTGGTAGGCATGCAGGACGGCGCCCCCCGCCGTATCGACGCGGCGGTCGCCATCCTGTACGGAGCGCAGCAGGGCCGGCCTCTCGTCATGCAGGATGGGCAGGGAGACTTCGCGATCGTCCGCATTGGCCGGGTCGAAATGCGCCGCGGCGGCCCGGGCTTGCCAGAGCATCCAGTTCAGGGCCACGTCCGCCAGGTCGCCGCGGTTGGCCGGCTGGCCGCTGGCGTCGCGCAGCGAACCGCCGCCGATATCGGCATGGGCGCCGACGAAGGGCGCTTCGACGATATTGTCGCCTTGGGTGTCGGCGATGCCGGCCAGGGGGAATAGCCAGCGGCGCTCGTGCAGGGCCACAGCGTGGGCGACCCATTCCCAGGCGGGGGAGATGGTGAGGTCATAATTGGCATTGCGCCGGCCCGCCGGGCCGAACTGGGCGACGGTATCGAACAGGCCCATGAAACGCAGGTCCAGGCAGGCGGTGACGGGGCCGCGGGCCGCATCCGTATACCTGAACAGGCTGCCTTGCATATGCTGCTGGATCAGATTGCCGAAGTGGCGCGCCAGGGCGGCGCCACGGGAAAACCCGATGATATCGATGGGAATGTATTCCAGGGTGTTGCCGGCGGCTTCGAGTGCGTTCAGCAGCGACAGCCACTGCGTGTCGAGGATGCGGTCCGCGCTGAAGGCCAGCGCCGCGTCCATGTCCAGGTATAGGGAATTGCCCGGGCCGGAATGATAGAAGACCGGGCCGTCGCGGTAGGCCAGGCTCATTTTCCAGACATTGCTTTGGGTATCGGGGCTATGCCGGGTGCCGTCGAATGCGAACAAGAGCAAGCCCAGCGGGTCGGCATGGCGGCGCGGTTGCTGCCGGGCATAGCCCAGCGCCTGGTTGCGCGGCACGGGACCTAGCGGGTCGGGTTCCAGATAATGGCCCCATGCCGGCATATAGGTGCGCAGCAGATTGTCGTGCCAGCCCGTGGCCGGATCATGAACTTGCCCCGGCAGCCGGATATCCAGCGTCAGGTCGCCCGCCACCCGCTGCGCGGCTCCCAAAGGGTCGTAGCTGGCGAGCCAGCGTACCTGGCCCGCTGCGTCGGTCAGCAGGCGTGGCGCGCCCACCAGGTCGGCGTGGGCCCAGAACAGCCGGCCTTGCGGGGCGCCGGCCTGCTGATAATCAATGACGCCGACCAGGACCTGCTGCGCATAGATATAGCGCCGCGTGATGGAAAACGCTTGATCGGCAATCGGCGCGGGGCCCGCGGTTCGATGGGGCGGGCCGGTAGCCGCTGCCAGCCCGGCGGCGCTTGCGCCGACCGGGCCTGCGTCCATGTCGGCCGCTATGGTTTCGGGCGCGGTCGGAGCATGGTGCCGCCCTTCGGCGACCAAGCGGTTGTCCAAATAGAAATAATCGGTGGCGGCGCCCGCGGAGCGGCGGCTGATGCGATGGCCGAACGCATTATGCCGATAGTTGGCGATGGGCTCGCCGCCGCGCCGGACGCTTTCCAGGCGGCGGCCGGGCCCGTAGACCAGGTCGTGGCCATCCGCCGCGGTCGGCAGGCCGGATGCATCGCGCTCCACCTGGGGCTTGACGCTGGCCCCGCCGCGCCGCTGGGCGGCCAAGGAACCATCCTGGTTCCAGGCAAGCCACATCGATAGGCGTGTTGCCGCATTGGTTCCGGCATCGTCCGCGGCCTTGCCGCGCCCGCCTTCGGCGCCGATAAGCTGCGAGCGGCGGCTGTAGGCGTAGCGCCAGTGCTCGGCATAGTCCGCGGCGGGCACGGTGTGCCGCTCCGCTTGCAGCCGCCCTAAGGTATCGTAGTGATTGTGTTGCGTCCACAACACCTTGTCGCCCAGCGCCAGCGCCAGGCTGCGGGCTTGGCCGTTGCGGTTTTGCGCGACCTGCAGGCGCAAGCCGTTGCCATACAGATAGCCCGGCTGCGCTGCGAGGCTGTCTATGACGGTGTGGATCCGGCCCTGCGCATCATGCCAATGTATGGCGGCGAGCCGGCCTTGCCGGTTCCAGCGATAGGCCAGCATGCCACCTTCGGGCAGGTGGTGGCGGCTGAGGCGGTTGCGTTCGTCGTATGCGAAGGATTCCCGATGCTGGCGAAGGCCGCGGCGCACCGTGCGTTGCCGCAGGCGGCGGTCGGCGTCGTACTGACGCAATTCCGTTTCCTCGGGATGATGGATGTGTTCCAGCAGCCCGCCGCGCCAGCCCAGCGTGGTGAGCTGGGCATGGCGAGCATTGCTTTCGGCCATGCGTACCGGCCGCCCCGCGGCATCGTAATCGTAGTGAATGACGTCGCCATTGGCGAACAAGCGCTGTTCCGGCAGCCCGCGGGCGTTGTACCGGATGGCTTCCATGCCGGTCAGCGTGGAGCTCCAGCCTTGGCGCAAGCCTTGGGCGTGATAATTCAGCGACAGCGCCGGCCACCCCGAGGCGTGAGGCCGGACCTGCCGGATCGCACCCGCGGCGTCCCGGACGAGCACGGTACCGTTGATGTCCAGCAGCCTGCCTTGGACATCGTAGCGGGCCTGTGTGCCGGGCGGAGGGCAGCCCGCACAGCCCGCGCCGCTGACCGCGAGCAGCAGGTGGCGCCCGCCCCGGATCATGGTTTCGAAATAAGTTTTCCGCCCCGATGCATCGCGCGCGATGGTCAGGCCGGACTGTTGCGGGCCGGGCGGGCGCGCATAGTCCAGGCTGATTTTCCCGTCCGCGCTGTCGGGCCCGCCCGCGATGCTCAGTACGGCGCGGTTTTGTGCATCATAGGCCCAGGTATTCAAGCGGATGGCGCGGCCATCGGCCGCGGCCACCTCGATGCCGGTCAGGGACTGCGGATTGCCCGACTGGCGCTCGGCTTCGTACAGATAGCGGCGCTGCATGCCGTCGGGCCGGCGTACGTCCGCCAGCAGCGGCCCCGCCGACGGATGCCCTGGGCGATTGACATAGCCGTAGTGGAAACGCCCCTGGGGGGTGTCGACATGGCTGACATAGGGCCGTCCATCTTCGAGGCGATAGCTGAAGGAAAGCTGAGCGCCGGCATGGTTGCGCACGTGGGCGATGGCCCTGGCCAGCGGCCCGCCGGGCGGATGGCGCTGGATATCGACCCGGCCGCCGTCGGGGCCATGGATGCGGACCAGGTCGCCCCTGGCGTCGAACCATAGCCTGCGCCCATCGGGCCAGGCCCAAAGCCAGTAAGCGCCTTCCCGCGACAGGCTGCCTCGGGGGCCGGGCAGAGGCTTGCCCGCGGCCCCGGCAAAGACGACGCGGCTGCCATCGGCCTGTACCAGCTGCCAGCGCCCGCCAACATGGAACAGCCGTGTATCATAAGAAAACGCCCAGCCCCCGCCCAAGGCGGACTGGCGCAAGTCCTGGGCATTGTAGTGGCGCAGCAGTTCGATGCCCGGAGCTTGCGGGTTGGGCGGCAGGTCGGTTTCAAGCTGATATTTATTGCCTGTGGCCAGGTGTATGGGGTTGCCGGCGCCCAGGTTCAGCGCCGGCTCGGCGGCCGCGGCGGTGGCGATGCCGCCGCGCGGGCATGGCGCGCCCAGCGAGGACGGGCCGCAAGTGCCTTGGGCGGGCGACATGGCGGGCAGGCAGGCGGCCCACCCCAGAAGCAGGAAAAACAGGATACGCGGCATATGTTCTCCAGCCGAAATCACCCTGCATTTTGCCGCTTGGCACTGTTACGAAGATGGAGTAGTGTATGGATGTGTCTTAT
>Ga0180220_1000550_pt1 | contig 39269 bp, 37 predicted proteins | sample eDN5th37CBELigBY_FD_151335 | JGI IMG/M metagenome (GOLD analysis project Ga0180220, IMG submission 151335) | Enriched backyard soil microbial communities from Emeryville, California, USA - eDNA 5th pass 37_C BE-Lig BY (version 2) (version 2) | ecosystem: Environmental > Terrestrial > Soil >... | reverse complement strand
TCCCGGTAGCCCTGCACCCGGCCCATCACCCGCTTGCCCAGGCGATTCGCACCCTGCCACAGGCCGCCCGCCATGGCGCCGACCAAGGCCGCCGCGCCCAGGCTGAGTCCCGCGGTGAACAGGTCGACCGTGACACCCGCCATGGCGCCCGCCGCCATCCCCTTGCCCACGTGTACGCCCATGTCCTTGAGCGCCTGCGGATGAAAGAGATCCATGCCCCAGCGTTCGCCCTGCAGCGGCAAGGCGTGCTGAGGGAAATCCTCGCTGCGGAAGTTGTAGCGCCGCAGCAGTTCGCGCACACAGGTGTCTTCGCGCTCGCGCACCAGCTTGCGCAATTTCTCGCTGGCTTGCTCGACATCGGCCTGGTCGGGTTTGGAGGCGAGCCGCAGCGCCGCCACGTCGACCAGCAGCTCGGCGACCATGCGCAAGGCATCGTCCCGGCGTATGGCTTGCTGCTGCAGCACGTCTTCCTTGAGCGCCTGCAGCAGGTCCGCGCGCGAATCGAGCATCAGCGCCAGCTTGTCGTAAAGCCGCGATTCGCCATCGAGCGGGGGCGCCACGGAATCGAACTCCACGGCCGCATGCAGGCCCAGGCGAGCCAGCGCGGCGCGCCATTCCTCTGCCCGCTGACGCGGGCTGTGCGTGAAATTGAGCACCGGCAGCAAGGGCCGGCCGCACAGCCCCAGTACGGCCAGTTCATCCCGATGCTTGCCCAGCACCGGATCGCGCACGTCGATCACATAGAGCCCCGCGTCGCAATCCAGCAGCCTGCGCAGCACGCGCGCCTCCTGCTCGAAGCGGCGGGTGCTTTCGGGCGAATCCAGAAAGGCAAGAATGCGGTCCGGGCCTTCCCATCTCTGGGCAGGAGGGCTCAGTTGGTCCAGATAGTCCAGCAGCCCCATGCCGTCTTCCATGCCGGGCGTATCGTAGAGTTCGACCGCCTGCGCGCCGGCCAACAGCAGGCGCGCGCCTTCCACGTGCCGTGTGGTGCCCGGGCTGTCCTGCACCCGGCCGAAGTAGGGGTCGCGCGTGAGCGTGCGCAGCAGCGAGGTCTTGCCGGTGTTGGTGTGGCCCACCACCGCCAGGCGCAGGGTCGCGGTGAGGTCAGAGGTCATGGGCTTCATGGTGGACTCCGTCCAGCCAGGCCAGGGCGGGGCCGAGCGCGGAATGGACCTGGCCGGCCTGCAGGCCCACGGCTTCCAGCTGTTCGCGCCATGTTTGCAGGCGGGACTCCCGGGTGTGCGCGCCGGACGGCGGGGCCATGAAGGACACGCCGGTTTCTCCGGCGTAGGTGGCGAGTTCGGCGATATAGGCCAGCGTGCCCCGGTCGGGGGTCTGATAGCCGTCGCAGACGATCAGCAGGCGGGGTACGGGGCGGGCATGCAGCTGATCGAGCAGGGCGTGGCGCTGCGCGCGGCTGTCGATCACCCCTGCGTTCTGGACCGCCTGGCCCAGGCCCGAGGGAGGCCAGACCGAATCGGGCGCCAGTTCCAGGCCGACGATCAGCGGACCGTCCCGGAACCCTGTGCCGGCCGGCAGCGGCGCGACGTGCGCGTGGGTAGCCCGGCCTTCGGGCGCGTCCGGGGCGATGCCCTCGCTGGGCGGCATCAGGCGCGGGCGCAGGCTTGCGTAGCCCGGCAGCGAGGTGTCCAGCACGGCCGCCCGGCGGATGCCCCGCCAGGCCAGAATGCTGCTTGCCGCAAATGCCGCCAGGCGGGGCACAATGCCGTATATCAGCACGCAGCCGATCAGCCAGCCGGACCAAAGCGCCAGGGCCTCCTGCGGAAGAGGGGTCAGGCCGTCGCTCAGCCGTGTCACCGCTTCTGAAGGCATGGCGAAGCCCAGGCGCGCGGGCAGCCAGCCCAAGGCATGGGTCAAGGCCACAAAGGCGTCGGGCGACAGCAGCGTGGTTTCCCAATTGAACGAATAGCGCCGCGCGGAGAGCAGGGCCAGCATGGTGGCCAGCAGGCTGAGCAGGGCGGCGAGCCATAGCAGATGGCTGACGGCGCTGAGCGACCATCGCAAGGCGCCGCTGCGGCCCAGCAGGCCCCCCAGCGCGCGAGGCGCCAGTGCGGCGTCCGGCCCCCGGGCCAGTTTGCGGGTGGCGTCGAGCCAGATGCGTCCCAGCCAGGCGCCTCCGCCGTTGGCTTTGATGCCGAGCCCGGCCAGCCACAGGACGAAGGTCAGCGCATGAAGCCCCAGCATGGCCGTCAGCGCCAGCGGAAGATTGACCGGCCTCGAACCGTCGCCCAGCGCGCCCAGCGCCATGCCGAAGCCCGTGACGAGCGCCAGGGCGATCATGGCCGTGAGCGACCAGCGGGCGATCTGAGTCCAGTGCCGCAACGTCTCGTTCAGCTTCTCGCGGCGGCCGAGCAGTTGCGCGCGGTAAATGATGCGTTGGGAAAAACCGCCCTCCTGGGCGCGCGCCCTGCGCACCTCGGCGCCGTCTTCAAGCGGGCCCCAGTGGGCCTCGCGCAGGCGCAGTGTTTCGGTCAGCCAGGCCTGCCGGAAAGAACCGCCTGCCCGCATTCAGGTTTTGGCCTGTTGCGGCGCGGCTTCGGCGCGGGCTCCCAGCCACTGGTCGAGCTTGTCGTGGGCCTGGGCCTTGACCTGGGGCGTGATGTAGAAGGCGACCGTGGCCAATGCCGCGGCCATGACGCTGAGGTCGTCGGTGTAGCCGACCAGCGGCGCCAGGTCGGGGACGGCGTCCAGGGGAAGAATGAAATAGCCCAGCGCGCCGTAGATGACGCGCCTGGCCCAGGCCGGCGTGGCCGGGCTCTGGGCCGCGTAGTACAGGTAGAGGGCTTTTTCGAGTGTGCCCCGGCCCGCCGCCGCGGCGTGCTTGGCGAGCTTCTTCCAGAACCGCGAGGCGGTGTAGAGATGTCTATATTGAGTCATGGTGCCCTCCGTGCGCGCCAGGATCCATACCTCATTGTAGCGAGACGGAGGCGGCTTGTACGGATGCAAAAAGGGGCAGGCTCAGCCTGCCCCTTGCGGACCCGGCGCGGCACGGGTCAGGATTTCTTGACGATGAGCCCGTAGATGAAGAGGACGATAATGGCCCCGATGATCGAGGCGACCCATCCCGCGCTTTCGCCGGCCTGGTACCAGCCCGCGGCGACGCCGATGTAACCCGCCACGAGCGCGCCCACGATGCCCAGGATGATGGTCATGATGATGCCCATCTTCTGTTCTCCGGGCATGATGGCCCGGGCAATGAGGCCGACGATGAGCCCGACGATGATCATGCTGATGATACCCATGGTGACGACTCCTTGACGGTGAATTGAGGTGGAACGAAAACGTGCGGGTACGGCGAACTTCAGCAACGCACTAATAATAGGTGGGGCCGCCGCAGGCGTCCAGCATGGCGTTAAAGAATTCGTATCAAAAAGTACCGAAGTCAGCTCCAGTACACGAGGGCGATCAGCACGGCAAGGGCCAGGAGGGCTGCGACGGACCACAAGGCAATGCGATTGCGCGGCGCCGCGGCGGGTGCGCCGATATCATCGCGCCGCGACGGCCGGGTCTCGGTGGCGGACGCCGGGGCCTCGTCTTGAGCTCCCGCATCGAGCAGCCTCTTGAAGCGCAGAAAGAATTCGTCCGCGGTCTTTTTTGCAACGCCGTCGATCAGCCGCGAGCCGACCTGGGCGAGCCGGCCCCCTACCTTGGCCTTGACGGCGTAGTTCAGTTCGGTGTCGCCCGACCTGTCGGCCAGCCGGACGGTCGCGTCGCCCTTGCCGAACCCCGCCGCGCCGCCGCTGCCGTCGAAGCTGAGCGCATAGGATTCGGGGGGCAGGAGATCGGTCAGCTGCAGCCTGCCCTTGAACCTGGCCTTGATGGGACCGACGGTGATGGCCATGACGACGTCATAGGCGTTGGCCTCCGCCGGCAGGAAGCTGTCGCATCCCGGGATGCATTGCCTGAGAATTTCGGGATCGTTCAGGCCTTGCCATACGCGATCTCTGGGCTGGTTGATGAGCTGGGTTCCGGTGAGTTCCATGCGTTGGGGCCTATTGAGCTAAACCTGTTCTTGCTTGTTCATGCGATGGGCGGCGAGCTGCACCGCCTGGATGATTTCGGGATAGGCGGCGCAGCGGCAAAGATTGCCCGCCAGGAAATGCTTGATGTCCGATTCGCTGGGCTCGGGATTCTGGGCCAGCAACTGCTTGCTCATCATCAGAAAGCCCGGCGTGCAGAATCCGCACTGGAAGGCGCCGCAGTCGATGAAGGCCTGCTGCAGGGGATCGAGCTCGCCGCCGCTGTCCAGCCCTTCGACGGTAAGCACCGAACAGCCGTCCAGATCGATGGCAAGGGCCAGGCAGCCGCTGACGACCTTGCCGTCGACGCTGACGGTGCAGCAGCCGCAAAGCCCTTGTCCGCAGCTTTCGCGCGCGCCATACAGTTCGAAGGTATTGCGCAGCACGTCGAGAACGGAATGATGCGCTTCGACCTCGGCCCATACCGGCTGGCCATTCAGTTCGAAGCTTATGCGGGTCGTGCTCATGTAAGGGTCTCCTCGATGGGATTGGCGACGGCCGCGCGCAGGGCCTTGCACAGGGTTTCATGCTTCATGGGCATGGAGGTCAGCCGTACGCCCACGGCGTCGTCGATGGCCGCCGCGATGGCCGAAGACACTGCAAACGCGCCGCTTTCGCCCACGCCCTTGGCGCCGAAGGGGCCGTTGTACTGATGCATGGGAACCGCGTCGTTGCGGATGGAGGCCGGCAGGTCGGTGATGCCCGGAATCTTGTATTCGGCGAATGAAGCGTTGCGCAGCTGCCCGTCTTCGTCGAATTCCATTTCTTCGTACAGGGCCGCGCCCAGCTGCATGATGGCGGCGCCGGACACTTGGCTTTCGACGATTCGGGGATTGAGCACGGCGCCGCAATCGACCACGTTCTCCATGCGAAGAATGCGGAACTGGCCGGTTTCCGTGTCCACCTCGACCTCGATGCCGCAGCCGCCTATCATCCAGTTGGGCGTGATGTTCTCGGAGTGTCCGGTTTCTTTATTGGGCGAGGTGTATTCGGGTACATAGCTGCCCCAGCCCACGATGTTGCCGGCCTGCATGCCGTATCGCTTCTTGAGCAGTGCGGCCGCATCGAGCGGCTCGTCCGCGGGCAGGCCCAGTTCGGCCCGCAGCGCCTCCATCTTGTCGCGGGCGTCCTGCGCCGCAAGGCGTATGGCGTGCCCCATGTGGAAGGTCGAGCGCGAACCCAGCGTGGCCATGTCGTAGGGCGTCACGTCGGTGTCCGGCGCGATGACCTTGATCCGTTCGGGCGAAATGTCCAGGACCTCGGCGGCGATCATGGCCAAGGTGGTGTTGGAGGCCTGGCCCATGTCCACGGTGGACGCATGGACGAAGCAGCTGCCGTCCGCCGAAAGCGTCACCATGGCCACCGAGGTGGTGGGCGCCACCAGCGCCTTGAATCCTACGCCGATGCCCCGGCCGCGACGCAGTGTGCCGCTGCCGCGGTCGAAGGGCTGGTCCCAGTTCATGCGTTCCGCCGTCCTGTCCAGGACTTCGATCAGCCCGGCGCTGCGCATCACCGTGCCGGTGGAGTGCGCCTGCCCTTCGCGCAAGAGATTCATGCGCCGGAACTCGACCGGATCGATTCCCAGCTCTTTGGCGATGATGTCGGCCTGGCTTTCGTAGGCCCACACCAGCTGTGTGATGCCGAAGCCGCGAAAAGCGCCCGCCGGCGGCAGATTGGTATAGACCTGGTAGGAATCGACCGCAACGTTCTGTATGTCGTAGGGGCCGGTTGCGGTGAAGCCCGATTTTTGCGTGACGCGGGGGCCGATGTCGGCATAGGCGCCGCCGTTCCACCATACGGTGCACTGCCGTCCCGTGATGCGCCCGCTGCCGTCCACCGCGGTCTTGATCTTGAAGGTGGTGCCATGCTTGGTGATGGTGTAGAACTGCTCGGCCATGGTCAGGGCGACGCGCACGGGCCGCCGCGCCAGCAGCGTGAGGGCGGCGGCCAGCGCTTCCAGCTTGATGTACAGCTTGGCGCCGAATCCTCCGCCCAGAAAAGCGGTGCGGACACGCACGCGCGATTCGGGCCAGCCGAGAAGGCGGGCGATTTCCAGGCGCACGAAGGAAGGGCTCTGGGTGGCGGTATGCAGCGTGATCCCGGAGTCGGTCAGTTCGGCCAGCGAAATCATGGGCTCCATGGGCGTATGCATGACCTGCTGGGTGCGGAACGTATGCTCGAATACTCGATCGGCCTGGGCGAAAGCCTGCTCGACGTCGCCCTTGCGAACCTGGAAGTCGAGCGCGATGTTGGTGCCGCGGCGGCCCGCCAGGTGCTTCAGGTCGGGAAAGGTGCCCGCCGGCTTGAGTTCGTCGTGGACCACGATCTTCGATTCGGCGGCCTGCACTTCGTCGAAGACGGCGGGCAGCTCTTCGTATTCCACCTCGATGAGGTGGGAGGCCTCTTCGGCGATGTAGGGGTCTTCGGCCAGCACCACGGCCACCGGCTCGCCGACATAGTGGACCTTGCCGACCGCCAATATGGGCTGATCGTGGAAGGCCGGGCCGAAGTAGGGCTGCGGAATCACCTTCATGACGTCTTCGGCCGTGACGACCGAATGGACGCCCGGCACGGCCCGGGCCTGCGCCGTGTCGATGGAAAGGATGCGCGCATGCGCCATCGTGCTGCGCAGCATCTTGGCATGCAGCATGCGCGGAAGCCGCAGGTTGTGGATGTACTCGGCCCGGCCGGTGACCTTCGCGACGGCTTCGGTGCGACCGCGGGAAGCGCCCAGTACGCGCATGGCCTTGTGTGAAGTGTCCATGGTGTTCTCCTAGTTGACGGCGCCCGGGGCGGCGAGGCGAACGGCGCGTCCCAGATACACGCTGAGCAGATGCTTTTTGTATTCGGCGCTGCCATGCTGGTCGTCGACCACGTCCAGTTCGTGCGCGGCGCGTTCGCCCGCTTCGCGCAGCGCGTGGTCGGACAGTTCTATGCCGACCAGCGACCGGGCGACGCTGGCCAGGCGGGTGGGCCGGTCGGTGGCGGCGCCGACCACCAGCTCGGCATGGCGCAGCCTGTCTTGCTCGGGTTGGAGGCAAACCGCCACGCCCAGGGTCGGCCAGTCGTGGGAGGCTCGCGTAGTCACCTTGATGTAGGCCGCGTTCGCGGCATGCATGGGCGGCACGATGACCTTGGTGATGATTTCGCCGGGCTCGAGCGCGGTCTCGTAATAGCCTTTCACCAGCTCTTCGACCAGCATTTCGCGCGTGCCGCGGGCGCCCTGGATCTGGACCCGGGCACCCAGGATGGTCATGACGGGGGGCATGTCCAGATGCGGATCGGCATGGGCGAGGTTGCCGCCTATCATGGCCACATTGCGCACGCGCACATTTGAAAGCTTGCGAAAGGCCTTCGCCAGCACGGGCCATCCGCGCTTGATGTCGTCGTTGTGCTCCAGCGACGACAGGGTGGCCATGCCGCCGATATGCAGCTCGCCCGACTCCGTCACGCGCACCTGCTTGTACTCGTCTTCGACGTATCTCAGGCTCACCAGCCGGGAGGGCCTGAGCACGCCCGCCTTCATCATCAACATGACGGCCGTGCCGCCGCTGACCGGGCGGACGTCCGGGTCGCCGGGCTGCAGCATGCCGATCGCCTCGGCGATGCTGCGGGGTTTGAGGTATTCGAAGGGAATCATTGTTTGGTCTCCGCGATATGGCTGCTGGGCTGGCCGGCCCGGCGGGCCAGCGCAGTCAGCATGCGTATGATCGGTCCCGGTGCTTCGATGGGAGTAAAGTGCCGCGCGCCCGGGATGACGCTTAGTTCGGCCCCCGCGATGGCGTCGCGCATCGCCTTGGCCATCTCGACGGGCGTTGCGTAATCGTCCTCGCCCACCGCGATGGATACGGGCATCTCGAGCTCGCCGAGGGCCTTGCGCGCATCGAAGGCGCCCAGCGCCTGGCAGCTCGCCGCATAGCCTGCCAGGTCGTTGGCCAGAAAGGTGCTTACACAGTGCTCCACCAGACGGCCGTGCTGCTGCCGGAAGGCGTCGCCGAACCATCGGGTCTTCTGGAATTCCACCATGCTGCCGAAGCCCTCGCTGCGCGCCTTGGCGGCGCGCTGGCTCCAGTCCTGGGCCGCGCTGTCGCCATACCAGGCGGTGGTGTCTATCAGCCCCAGCCCGTCGGTGATGTCGGGGTTGTCGATGGCGAACTGCAGCGCGACGCAACCGCCCATGGAGGCGCCGGCGATGAGCACGCGGCCGCAGTCCAGCTGCCGCAATGCGGCGCGCACGTCCGCCGCCATTTGGGCGATGGTGTAGGGCCCATGGGGCTTGTTGCTTTTTCCGTGGCCGCGCAGATCGAGCGTCACGACCCTGGCATGTTCGGAAAGCGCCGGCGCGACCTGGTCCCAGAAGGCATGGTCCATGCCGAGCGAGTGCAGCAGCACGAGGCACTGTGCGGCGTCGGCGGGTCCCGCCGTCTCGACGAACAGGGACAGTCCGTCGTCCAGCCGCACTGTCCGGCTTTGCGGCGCCGACGAGGTGTCGGCGATGGGAATGAACAGAGCGGGCTGCCCGTTGCGCTTGAAGCTTTCCGCCACGAACCCGCTTCGCTTTGCATGCTCGATGTAGGTCCGCAGAAAGGCGGAGGCCTCGGGCCGGCCCTTGGGGCAGCCCGCCGCCTGCTTGATCAGAGTGAAGCAGCCGTCCAGCACGCGCAGCCCGCCTTGCTCGTCGGCGGCCATCTGCAGCGCCTGCCGTATGCCGGCGGCGACGTCCACGCCCTCGTCCGCAAACCGCTGCATGGATTCTTCCGATGTCCCGAAGCGGACGATGCGGGCCTGGCTCAGGTGGCGGGTCAGGAAGAGATCGTACGCGGTGCCTTCGCCCACCGCGACGGTCATTCCGGGCGCATCGACCTCTTCCACGTCTTGAATGGGCGAATCGTCGGGCACCATGTAGGTGCCCTCGATGTGGACGTAGGGCTCTGAATAGACGATGTCCACCGCTCTTTGAGGGTCGATGGCCAGGAAGGCGACATCCCAGACGTCCTGGGCTGCGCATTGGGACACTTTGCCGGCCGAATCGAATTCCTTGAACTCGACCGGCACGCCGAGGCGCCGGGCGATGTCGTGCGCCATGTCCACCGTCACGCCCGCCAGGCGGCCGTCGTCGGGGCTTTTCTGCACCAGCAATGGGTTGCCGAGATTCAGGGCGACCCGCAACACGCCCGTGGGCGCGAGTTGTGCGGCGGTCTGTTCATCGATGCCCAGGGCGTTCGGGTCCGCGGTCACTATGTTCTCCGTAGGGTTGGCAGGGTGGTCCGGCAAGCAGCTCAGGCTTCCTCGAGGACGGCGAAGGAGTGCTCGGGGACGAGCGCCGGCGGGGCGACGACGTGGCGGGGGTTGCTCGCTTCTTGAGCGGCCCTCTGCTCCAGCAGACGCCGCGCGCGAATGGGGGCCTCGTCGAGCTTGATGGCCACGTGCGGCACGGGGGTCTTGCGCCGCTCCATCTGCTGTTGCTGGATTTCGAGCACTTCTTTGTCTTCGTCGAAGGTGGCGGAAGAGGCCTTGCGGATGCCTTCGGTCAGGTCGGCGTTGTCCAGCCGGTAGTTGCGCACGAAAGCCCAGAAATAATGCGTGCCCGTTTCCGACTCGGGAGTCAGCAGGTGCAGCACATGGCCGATGCGCGCCGCCGTGCGGTCTTCTTCGACGGGATGCACGCCCACCACCGTCAGATTGATGGACGGAACGAGGTGGATGGCCGATTGCCAGCGATTGATCTGGCAGGGCCGGCCTATGACCAGCTCGAAGAAGGGCGGCGCCTCGATGTTGGGCATCTCGCGATGGGCGCGCACCAGACAGTCGTGTTCGACCGAGACCTTGGCCGTGTAGCCGGCGATGGACTCTTCTTCGTCGTTGCCTATGGTTCGGCTGTGCACATAGGTTTCGTGGCTGAGGTCGAGCAGGTTGTCGTTGAGCAGGGTGTAGTGGGCTTCGATGTGATGGTAGCCCCGCGACGAGGCCCAATCGGGGCTGCTGTGCCAATGCACGTCGGGTATCAGGCCCGTGTCCGCCAGATCGGCGTCGCCCATCCAGATCCACACGAAGCCATGGAGCGCCTCGAGCGGATACGTCTTGACGTGGGCGGCCGAGGGGATGTTGGTCTGGCCGGGAACCTTGGTGCACTGTCCGTCGGCTGAAAAGCACATGCCGTGGTAGCCGCATTGCATCTCGTCCCCCACCCGCTTGCCCTTGGACAGCGGCAGCAGACGGTGCGGGCAGCTGTCGTCCATGGCCGTGTACCGCCCCAGCGACGTGCGGTACATGATCAGCGGCGTGTCGAGCAGGCGCCGGGCGATGAAGGGCTGGTCGAATTCGTGCTCGAAGCCGGCAACGTACCAGGTATTTCGAATGAACATGATGGTCTCCTATATTTTCTTGTCGTCGGTTCAGCTGCAAACGCCCAGCAGGCGGTTCAACAGCGCGTTGTCCCGCTGCAGTTCGCCAGCCGCGCCTTGATGAACGACCGCGCCCCGTTCAAGTACCACCGCGCGCTGGGAAATGGTCAGGATCAAGTGGGGATGCTGCTCGACGATGATGACGCTGAGGCCCTCGTCGCGCGCCACGCGCTCCACCCCTTTCAGTACTTCTTCGACCAGGATGGGCGCCAGCCCTTCGGTGGGCTCGTCCAGCAGCAAGAGCTTCGGATTGAGCACCAGGGCGCGGCCGATGGCGAGCATCTGCTGTTCGCCGCCGGACAACTGGCTGCCCATGTTTTCTTTTCGTTCCGAAAGCCTGGGGAACATCTCGTAGACCTTGGAGGCCGTCCACGCGCCCGGCCGCGCCACGGCAGTCAGGTTCTCGTGGACGGTAAGCGACTTGAAGATGTTGCGCTCCTGGGGCACCCAGCCTATGCCCGCCCGGGCGCGTACATGCGGCGCACAGTGCTCGAGCGGCTGGCTGGAAAGGCGTATGGAGCCTTTGTAGCGCGTGGTCACGCCGACCAGCGTGTCGATCAGCGTTGTCTTGCCGGTGCCATTGCGCCCGAGCAAGGCCAGCGTTTCGCCCTGGCCGAGCGAAAGCGAGACATCGTTCAGCACGACGGCATCGGCATAGCCCGCACGCAGGCCTTCGACGCTTAACAGTTCAGGCATAGCGCACCTCTATCGGCGTGGACGCGGCGGCCGGGACGCCATGCCCCAGATACACCTCTTTGACGCGGGGGTCGTTCGACACCGTGGCGGGGTCGGCCTCCATCAAGAGGGAGCCGTTCACCAGCACGGTCATGCCGGTCGCGAAGCTGAAAACGAGATCCATGTCATGCTCGATGAGCAGAATGGAAATGTCCTCGGGAAGCGAGGCGATGATGCTCAGGAGTTCGCTCCGCTCGCCTGCCGGAACGCCGGCGACGGGCTCATCCAGCAGCAGAACCTTAGGGTCGCACGCCAGCGCAATGGCGATTTCGAGCTGGCGGCGCTTGCCGTAGGGCAATTGCTTGGTGGGCCGGTCCATGACGTCCAGAAGGCGAAGCTGCTCCAGCAGTTCGTGGCAGCGCCGGGCGATCGACGGATCGGCGCCCAGCGGCCGCCATAGCTTCGTGCCCAGGCCGGCGCGCTCGCTGATGACGATGGCCAGCGTCTCGAGGGGAGTCAGCGATTCGAACAGCTGATTGATCTGGAAGGTGCGGACCAGGCCGCGCCTGGACCGTTTGTGGACCGGCAGCCGGGTGATGTCGTCGCCGTTCAGAAGTATGGTGCCGCTGGACGGGCGCAGGACGCCCGTCAGTAAATTGACGAAGGTGGTCTTTCCGGCGCCGTTGGGACCGATCAGGGCGTGGCGCGCGCCTTTCTTGAGGTTCAGCGACACATTGTCGATGGCGATCAGCCCGCCGAAGCGCCTGGACAAGCCGGAAGCCGACAGCACGTAAAGCTCGTCAGTCATGCGAGCCTCCCGTTTTGAACCAGGTCCATGGCCGTATCAGCCGGTCGCGGCCGACGCGCATCAGTATCACCAGGAACAGGCCGACCCAGAAGGTCCAGTACTGGGGGGTGAGGTCGGACAGGACGTGGTGCAGGCCGCTGAACACCACGGCGCCCATCACGCCGCCATACAGCCAGCCGGTGCCTCCGATCACGACCATGAGCAGGACGTCCGCCGATTTTTCGAAGCTGAAGGCCTCCAGCGATACGAAGCTCATGCTGTGCGTTTGAACGGCGCCCGCCGCGGCGGCGACGGCTCCCGCCAGGGTGTAGCCCATAACGATGCGCCGGTGGGTGTCTATGCCTATGGCGGCGGCCCGCAGGCGGTTGTCGCGGATGGCCCGCAGGCTGTTGCCGAATGGCGAGCCGACGATGCGGCGGCAGATGAAGAGAAACACGAGCAGGATCGCGAGGGAGTAATAGGCCGCCGTGACCCCGTCGAAGGTGAAGGGGAACACACCCAGCACGGGACCCATCATTATTCCTTGCAGACCGTCGGCGCCGCCGGTCAGCCAGGTCATGTAGTTGCCGATCTCGAGCAGGATGAGCGACACGCCCAGAGTCACCATCACGACGGTGAGCTCGCTGCCGCGCAGGATGGTGAAGCTGCAGAGGAAGGCGGTCAGCCCGCCGACGCCCATCGCGAACAGCAGCCCCACAATGGGCTCGGGCATGACGAATTTTGCGAACAGGCCGGCTGCGAAGGCGCCCATGCCGAAGAACGCCGCATGGCCCAGGGACATGATGCCGGTGTATCCCAAGACCAGGTCCAGCGAAATTGCGAACACGGCCATGATGGCCATCTGGTTGATCAGGAAGGAGGTGCCCGGAAAAGCGGCCACGACCAGGAAGGGCGCCAGCCAGAGCAGGGGCTCCCAGGGCCTGAGGCGGGCCCTTCTGTGCAGAACGTCTTGAACGGTGATTGTCGTCATCGCGCGCCTCTCTTCACGAACAGGCCTTCAGGCCGCCACAGCAGGATCACGATCATGACCGCGTACACGATGAAGGACCCCAGTTTGGGCATGTAGTACTTTCCCGTGACGTCGGCGATTCCCAGGATCAGAGAGGCCAGCAACGGGCCCGAAAGGGAAGAGGTGCCGCCGATTGCGACGACGATCAGGAAATAGATCATGAACTTGAAGGGAAAGGTGGGGTCCAGGCCCAGCACTTCCGAGCCCAGCGCGCCGCCCACGCCGGCCAGGCCGGAGCCGACCGCGAAGGTCGACAGGAATATGACGTTGACGTTGATGCCCAGCCCGTCGGCCACGCGCTGGTCGTCGACGGCGGCGCGCAGCCGGCTGCCGAACCGGGTGCGCGTCAGGATGTATTGCAGGACGAAGGTTAGGGCGATGCACACCGCGATGATCAGCAGCCGGTAGTGGCCCATGGCCAGCACGTGGTCGCCGAACACCAGCTCGGTGCGGCCCCGAAGCCACTGGGGAAGCTGGATGATCTGTTCGCTGGATCCGATGCTGTAGTCCACGATGGTGACGGCGATGAAGGCCAGGCCGATGGAGAACAGCACCTGGTCCAGCGCCGGCTTGTCGTACATCGCCCGATACAGGATACGTTCGAGGACGGCGCCCATCGCCGCCGTGACGACGAAGGCAATGGGCACACACAGCAGGAAGGGGACGCCATAGTGCCGCATGAGCAGCACCGTGACGTACCCGCCGGCCATGGCGAAGGCGCCGTGCGCCAGGTTGATGAAATTCATCAGGCCCAGAGTCACGGACAAACCTATCGCCAGCACGAACAGCAGCATGCCGTAGGCAACACCGTCGAACAGAATGGTCAGCATTATTTCTTTTCACCCGCTGCGTTGACGTTCTCGATGACGTCGAACTCGACGTTCTGATATTCGTCGCCTACTTTTTCCACCTTGCGCATGTAGATGTTTTGCACGAAATCGCGGGATTCGGGGTCGACCCTGACCGGACCGCGCGGGCTCTCGAACGACAGTGTCTTCATGGCGTCCACCAGGGCCATGCCTTCGCCCTTGCCGTCGGTCGCCTTCAGGGCCTCGTAGATCAGCCTCATGCCGTCATAGCCCGCCACGCCGAAGAAATTGGGCCGGCTGGTGGAGTCGACGCTTTTGTAGAGGTCGATGAACTTGCGGTTCAGCTCTGAATCGTGCGAGGTGGCGTAGTAGTCGGAGGTGATCACGCCCAGGGCTGCGTCTCCGGCCTCGTTGAGGTTGTCGTCATCGGTGATGGCACCATGTCCGATCAGCTTGATGCCGGCCTCGGCAAGGCCTCGCTGGCCATACTGCTTGAGCAGGGCGGCGCCGGGGCCCGAGGGCAGCATCACGAAAAGCGCGTCGGGCTTGACGTCACGCACGCGCTGCAGAAAGGGAGCGAAGTCGGGGTTGCGCATGGGCACGCGGATTTCGTCCAGTATCTTGCCGCCGGAGGCCAGGAAGTATTTCTTGAAGGCCTCTTCGGACTCGTATCCCGGCGCATAATCGGGCACCAGCGTCACGGCGGTCTTGATGCCGTTGTCGACCGCCCATTGCGCAATGCCGGAGGTGACCTGGGTGATGGTGCCGCTGGACCGCACCATGAAGGGCGAGGCTTCTGTGTTGGCTTGAGTCTGCGCGGCCATGAGCACCATGGGCGTCTTGGATTCGGTGGCGATCGGCGCGACGGCCAGCGTGATGGGGGTCAGGCCGAATCCCGCGATGACGTCCACCTTGTCGTTGACGATGAGCTCCTGGGCGAGCTTGCGGGAGTTCGCGGCGATGCCGCCGTCGTCCTTGAGAATGACCTGTACTTTGCGGCCGGCCACCGTGTCGCCGTGCTCTTTGGTGAAGGCCTGCACAGCCGAATAAAGCTGGCGTCCCGTGGAGGCGAACGCCCCGGTCATCGGGACGATGAGCCCCACTTTGAAGGGCTTCTCGGCCGCCAGGACCTGCGGGGCATGGACGCCCGTTGCGGCCAGCGCCAGCACGCTCAGGGCCGTGCGCAGGAAATGCCTTTTTTTCATGGCAATGTCTCCGTTATCGTTTTGTTGGAATGAACTGCTAGGTCAAGACGCACCTCGGTAAAACGGTTGATACACAATGGACGCACTCATCGGGCGGCGTCCGCAATCAATACACTTTCTCTTCGAGCTCGACGCCCCGGTACAGCCAGTCTATTTCCCAGGGGATCGACACATCGCGCTTGCGCGCGAGCTCGTTGCGCAACAGCCGTTCGCCCGCCGAGGCATGCATGATGGCGCCGAACAGGCGGGCGGTGGTCACGACGCGTGCCGTACGATTCAGGCGGCGCCCCTGGTATTCGAGAAATGCCGCGTTCACATTGGCGGGCTGGCGCTCGAGTTCTTCGGCCAGCACCAGGGAATCCTCCATGGCCATGATGGCCCCCTGCGCCAGATACTGCAGCGCCGCGTGGGCCGCGTCGCCCAACAGGGTGACATTGCCGTCGGTCCAGTTGGTGGCGGGCTGCAAATCGTGCAGCAGCCAGTTCTTGTCCAGCGAAAAATACTTGAGCAGGTCCTGAACCTGGGGGGCGCAATGGAGAAAGGCGTTCTTGAACTCGTCGATGCCGCCGTAGTCGTGTTCCCAGCGCTTGAAGGCCGGGCTTTCGAAGGTGGCGACATTGTTCATGACCGTACCTCCCCTCAGGCGATACTGAACCAGGTGGCAGCCGGGCCCAACGTGCACGATCATGGAGTTGACGTGCTGCTTGTTGGCGATTTCCTCGATGGGCACCAGACCCCGGTAGACGACGTGCCCCGTTGCGCGAGGTCCGCCGTCGTCCACGATGCGGGCGCGGGTTTTCGAGCGGAGCCCCTCGACGCCGATCATGGCGCGTCCCAGCAGGACCTTGCCGTTGCTGCATGTGACGCTGACCGAGTCGGGATGGTTCTCGTAGCCGTTGACTTCGCCTTCTTCGAAGGAGAAGGATTCTTCTCTGCGGCAGGCCTCGATGAGCGCCGCGTGGAGATCGCGGCGATGCACGACGAAGTAGCGGTACTTATACCGCTCCTGGAAACTCTTGCCAAGGTCTATTCTGGAGATTTCCTTGTTGTCGACGGCGTCCATCAGAATGAGGGCGTCGGGGTAGAACACCTGCGGCTCGAGCATTTCCATGACGCCGAGGCGATCCAGGATGGCGTGGCCGTTGGGCGCGATCTGGATGCCGTAGCCTATCTCGCCCACTTCGGGGGCGCGCTCCAGCACTTTTACGGGAAATCCCTTGCGCGCCAGCGCCAGGGCGGCGCACAGGCCGCCGATGCCGCCTCCGGCGATGATGATCGGTAAGCTTTCACTAGGGTCCATATGACCTCTCCAGAGGGATGGCGCGCGAACTGCAGTGTCAGCGCAGCCTTGGGGCGCCCTGAAGGCCCCCTCGAATCAAGGGTTGATCGAAGCTGCCGATCAGGCCGACGTGACGGCGACCTCCATGCGGCCGATCTTTTCGAACTCGGCCACGATGACGTCGCCCGGACGGACGGGGCCGACACCCTCGGGCGTGCCGGTGTAGATGACATCGCCGGGATGCAGGGTGTAGAAAGCGGAGGCGTATTCGATAAGCTCGGGTATGCCCAGGACGAGATCGCGGGTATTGGCCTTTTGCCGCGGTTCGCCATTGACCGTAAGCTGAAAGTCCAGGCTCGTGGCATCGCCCATTTCGTCGGCGGTGACCATCCATGGGCCCAGCACGCTGTAGCTGTCCACCGATTTACGCAGGCTGCGTTCTTCCGGCCCCCGCACGGTCATGTCCAGGCCGATGGTGTAGGCGGCGATATGGTCCCAGGCATCGTCCTTCTTGATGCCGGTGCCGGGCTTGCCGATGATGACGGCCAATTCGATCTCGTGGTCGTTGCGGCGGTCGTGGTGCCGTATCGCGACAGGGGCGCCTGCGCCTATCAGCGAACTGGTCGCCTTCAGGAACAAGCCGATGCGCTGGATCTCGATGACCTGGCTCTGGTGATGGATGCCGGGGTCGGCGCGGGCCTCTTCGAGATGCTTCTGGTAGTTCACGGGCGCTGCGACGAGCTTTCCCGGATTGGCGACGGGGCTGAGAAGCCTGACCTCGCCGATCTTCTTGCGCTGTGCGCCCGCCATCAGTTGCCGGGCGCGTTCGAGCACCTTGTCCAGATTGGCGATCAGCGGATCGAAGGCGGGCAGGGGGTAGGTATAGGTGCTGGCGGGTATGGCGTCCAGCGCTGCCGTTACGTCCAGAATATGCTCGCCGTCCACTACGCCCAGGCGATTGTCGTCGAATCTGCAAACCCGCATCTTGTCTCCTTTATTTATTGGATGACAGTGTCTTGCATGCAGGAAGGGCGTGCAATATGCTATTTAAAATAGTGGCGATTGTTGTTTTAAATGACGGGGCGCGCATGGCGGCGACTTCAAAACTAGACCTGTACGACCTCTTGCTGTTGAAGGAAATCCGGGCCGCCCGCAGCGTCACCGGGGCGGTGCCGCAGGTCGGGCTCAGTCAACCCGCCATAAGCATCAGGTTGGGCCATTTGCGGCAGCATTTCGGCGATCCGCTTTTTGTCCGAACCTCCGGCGGCCTGATGGCCACTCCCTTTCTCGACAGCCTCATGGGCGACATCGAGCACGCCATCAAGCTGCTGAATCCCGAAGAAAGCAGCCGCCGCGCCTTCGACCCGGCCACCTCCACGCGGCGTTTTCGCCTGGGCCTGAGCCATATCGCGCAAATGGTCATGCTGCCCGAAGTCCTCGGCCAGTTGAAAAGCCTGGGCCCGGGCCTGCAGGTCGATTCCATCGACCTGGACGGCACCACCGCCAGCCTGCTCGAAAGCGGCCAGCTCGATCTGGCCGTCGGCTATACGTTCGAACTGCACAACGGCTTCTTCCAACAGCGGCTGTTTGCCGAAAACTATTCCTGCATCGTGCGCCGGAATCATCCCCGCATCGGCGACACCTTGACGAAAAAGCAGTTCCACGACGAAGAGCACCTCGCCCTGGTCGCGCCGGCCACCGGTCATTCGCTGCTCGACAAGGTGCTTGAAGAACGCGGGGTCCAGCGCCGCATAACGGCCCGGGTGTCCTCCTACCTGGGGCTGGAGCAGATACTCGTATCGACCGATCTTCTGGCGATCGTGCCGTCGAGACTGGCGCGAACGCTGGCTTATGGAGATCGAATCAAGATATTGGGCCTGCCCTTCCCATCGCCCACCTACGAGGTGCGGCAATACTGGCACGAACGCTACCACTACGACTCGGGCAATAGCTGGCTGCGCAAGCTGGTCTTCGAAAGCTTCACCAATCTTCCGCCGGTATTCACCAAGCTGCTGGGCGCCGCTCAGCCTCTCTGAAGACGTGTTCGCATTCAGTATTGCGCCATCGCCTATTTCTCGTCGATCTGTATGAGGCGCGCCTGCCCCGCGCCAAGGGCGAAGTATCCTGAACTGAGCACGAGCAGCACGAACAGCGCGGCGACCGCATTCCAACTGCCGGTGAACTCATGCAGCAGCCCCATTACCAAGGGAGCGATCGCCGCGATCGTGTAGCCGACTCCTTGCGCCATGCCCGACAGGGCCGCGGCCACCTGCGCATTGGGGGATCGAAGCACCAGGAGCGCCAGTGCGATGCTGAATACGCCGCCCAGGCCAAGCCCCATGATTGCGCCCGCCGCCCATACCCAGGAAATCGGCGCATAGAAGGTCATCATCAGGCCCGTGAAGGTGAAGCCCAGCAGGCACAGCGTCGTGAAGCGCTGATCCCTGCCGCGAGTCGCCAGCCAGGGCGCGACCGGCGAGGAGATCAACTGGACCGCCAAGGTGAGCGACAGCACGAAGCCCGCGGTCAGCGGGGGCAGGCCGCGGTCGATCAGTATCACCGCCAGCCAACCGAACACACAGTAGGTGATCGAGGATTGCAGTCCCATCAGCAGGGTGACCTGCCAGGCCAGCTTGTTGCCGCGCAGCCTGGGCAGCGGCGTTCGCCTGTCTGCGGCATGCCGATGCGCAGGAGGGATGTGGCGCAGCCATACCAGCATGGCGGCCGCGACCGGAAACAGCCAGAAGGCCAGGGACCACCGCCAGCCGCCCAATACATTTTCGAGCGGAACCGCCGCGCCCGCGGCTATTGCGGCGCCGATACAGAGCGCGGTGGAATACACCCCCATCATCATGCCCGCCTGGGAGGGAAACCGCTGCTTGATGATGCTGGGCAGAATCACCATGATCACGCTGATGCTGGCGCCGCCGACGAACGTTCCCAGAAACAGCCCCGTGGCGCCGAACAGGCTGCGCAGGCCGATGCCCAGAACCAGCACGCCCAGGGCGACGAGAATCAGCCGTTCGGGCGAAGTGAAGCGCAAAAGGCGGGGCACGAAAGGGGCGAAGGCGCCGAAGCACAGCACGGGCAGGGTGATCAGCATGCCGATGGTCGCGCCGGACAGGGCCAGGCTGTCGCGGATGGAGTCCAGAACCGGGCCCAGGCCGGTCAGCATGGGACGCAGGTTGACCGAGACCAGGACCAGGGCGGCGATCAGGGCCAGGCGGGAACGGTCGCTTTCCGTTTTCAGGGACTGTCCGCAATCGCGGGGCGAAGCCGTGTTGCTTTCTGGTCGCGTATGTTGCATGTTTTGAGCAGGCACTAAATTGTTGATACCGCCGGTCAGTGTGCCACAATATCGTTCTTTCATGAAACGGCGTGCGGCCTGTTTCCGGCCGATGCCGCGCTGCCGTCGTTGTCGGGTTTCCTATGAATATGTCTTCTCGTGGTGGGGCTTCGGCCGTCGATGCGACGATGCTCGCCTATCTCGTCGTATTGGCCGGCGTAACGACCGCCCTGCACATCTGGAAACTGCCTCCTGCCCTGCCCAGGCTGCAGGCCGAGCTGGGCCTCTCGCTGGTCGAGTCGGGTTTCCTGCTTTCGCTGGTCCAGATGGCCGGCATGACGCTGGGCCTGCTGATGGGCCTGTTTGCCGAAAAGATCGGCCTGCGCCGCTGCCTCTTGCTGGGCTTGCTTCTGCTCAGCCTGGCATCGGCCGCGGGAGCGGTGTTCGTCGACAAGACTTTGATGCTGGTGTTCCGCGCCGTCGAGGGCTGCGGGTTTCTCATGGTGGTCATGCCCGGGCCGGCCCTCATCCGCCGGTTGGTCAAGCCCAACCAGCTGGCGCGCCTTCTGGGCGTCTGGGGCAGCTATATTCCCATGGGCGCGGTCATCGTTCTATTGGCCGGATCGTGGCTGCTCAGCATGGCCGACTGGCGCGTGTTGTGGTGGCTGCTGGCCATCGTGACCCTGGTGGTGATGGCGCTGGGCTGGCGCATGCTGCCCTCCGACCCGTCCCGTCCCGCGCGCGACCAGCGTTCCTCCGCATGGCGCATCGTCCGCTCGACGTTGGGCTCCGAGAATATTTGGCTGGTGGCCCTGTGCTTCGGGTTCTATGCCGCGCAGTGGATATCCGTGATCGGCTTCCTGCCGACCATCTACGCGTTGGCGGGGGTGTCCGGGCCGGTCGCCGGCGTGTTGACGGCGGTGGTGGCGGGAAGCAACGCGGTGGGGTGTTATGGCGCGGGCCGCCTCCTGCATCGCGGCGCCTCGGCGCGCACCTTGATGATTGCGGGCTATGTAACGATGGCGGCCACGACCTTCGTCGCTTTTGGCCTGGGCGTGCCGGTGCTGGTCCAGTTCCTGATGGTGCTCGTGTTTTCCAGCATGGGCGGGTTGATCCCGACGACGCTTTTCTTCCTGGTAATCAAGCTGGCGCCCTCCGCCGAAACCACTTCGACATCCATTGGCTGGATGCAGCAGATTTCAGCCGCCGGCCAGTTTGCCGGGCCGCCCGTCGTGGCCTGGGTGGCGACGCTGGCGGGCGGATGGGCGTCGACCTGGGTCTTCACCGGCCTCTGCGCCCTGATCGGCATCGGCATGACTCTTCGGCTGGGCGTCCGCTTGAGGGCGCGGGGCTAGAACCCCGCGCTCCACGCCCGCAGTTCCTCTTCTTCCAAGCCATACAGCCAGGCCAGGCGAGGCACGGTCAGCAGGGCGGCGGGAGCATCGGTGGCGTGCAAAGTGCCGTCTTTGAACAGCGCGACGCGGTCGGCCAGGCGGGCCGCGTGCTCGGGCTGGTGGGTGCACAGCAGGATGGCAAGCCCTTCCTGCTTGAGCCGGCGGATTTTTTCCAGCACGCGGAGCTGGTTGCCGAAGTCCAGGCTGGCCGTGGGTTCGTCCATGATCAGGATGGACGGCTGCTGGGCCAGGGCGCGGGCGATCAGGGCGAGCTGGCGTTCGCCGCCGCTGATGTGCGTGAACGGCTCGGGGGCGAGCGCGCGGATGCCCAGGGTGTCCAGGCTTTCGTGGGCGATGCGGCGGTCTTCGGCCCCGGGGACGGCATATCGCGGCATATGCGCCGTGCGGCCCATCAGCACGATTTCTTCCACGGTAAACGGGAATTCGCCGCTGTGGGCCTGGGGCACGTAGCCCAGCTGACGGGCCAGCTCGCGGCGCGGCCATTGGGCCAGCGGGCGGCCCAGCACGTCGACGCTTCCGGCATGCGCCGGCAGCAGGCCCAGCAGGGTCTTGAGCAGGGTGCTTTTGCCGCTGCCGTTGGGACCCAGCAGGCAAAGAATCTCGCCTTCGGCAAGCCGCAGCGTGATGTCGTGCCCGACCTGTTTCTGGCCATAGCCTATGCCCAGGCCATCGGTTGCGATGGCCGCGATGCGAGCATTGCCCGCATCGGCTTCGGTGGCGGCGAATGAGGCCTGGCTCATGTCAGCTGCTCCGGGTCCATGCCGTTGATGCCATCCAGGAAGATGCGCACGATCATGCCCGACAGTTCACTGGCATTGATGGAGCCCGAGGGCTTGTACCAGACGTGGATCCAGTTGGTCATGCCGAAATACAGCATGGCCATGGCGGTGAGCTTCTTGCGCGTGACTTCGACGTCGGGGCGCAGCGCCTGCACCAGCAGCACCATGCGGTTGATGATGCGGTGCTGGATCTGCGATATGGAGCTTTTCGCTGCCGCGTTCAGGTGGCGCGGCATGGTCAGCAGCACCGTGATCTCGTCGGGAACGCGCAGATATTCGTTCACCAGCGTGGCCGTCATGGCATGGAACTGCTCTTCGGGCGTGCCGGCGGCTTCGACCGCGGCGTCCACTTTCCAGGCCAGGTCCTCGATCTTCCATTTGATCAGGCCATACAGAATGGCGTGCTTGGAGCGGTGGTAGTGATACAGCGATGACTTGCCGATGCCGCATTGCTCGGCGATGTCTTCGAGCAGAGTCTCGTTGTAGCCTTTCTTGGCGAACAAGACGGCCGCGGCGCGCAAGATATCCTGCTTGCGGACTTCATAGTCCAGGGCCTTGGGACGCGCCATGTCAGCCGCCTTTCGCCGCGGCGCGTTCGGCCTTGATGCGGCGCGAAGTTTCGCGGCGGTCGGCTTCGGTCCGCGCGACGCTGGGGCGTTCGGCCAGGCGCTGCAGGTAGGGGGCGAGTTCGGGCGCCTGCTCTTGCAGAAAGGTCTTGTGTCCCGCGATGGCCAGGGCCCACTGGATGGTACTGAGGTGAACCCAGGCCGCGCTGTCGGCGTGGGTGAATTCGTCGCCGCAAAGCCAGGGGTTCAGGCTGGCGCGCCGCAGGAGGATGCACAGGCCTTTCTTCAGATCTTCCAGGGTGCGCTCGAGCAGGCCCTCCGGCATTTCCTTGCCCCAGAACACCGACTGATAAATGGGCCGCATCGGGGCGTCCAGATACAGCTCGAGGTACAGGATGAGCTCGCGGCACCGGGCGCGCTGCAGAGGGCCGGAGGGAAACAGCGAAGGCATCTCGCCTGCGCGGATGTCCTCGAGATATTCGACGATGGCCTGGGATTCGTAGACGTACTCGCTGCCGCGGCGCAGGAAGGGAATCTTGCCGCTAGGGCTGCCCGAATCGGGCCACTGCCCCGCCCCGGGCAGGACTTCGATTTCTTCGAAGGGCAGGTCCAGTTCGATCAGGGCGATCTTGACCTTGTTGTAATAAGTGCTGATGGGCGAACCATACAGATGTAGCGAATCAGGCATGCCGGGTCTCTACTTGGAGTCTCGTCTGGAATCGAACACGAGGCAATCATTGCCGTCTGCATCCGCGCAGTATAGACGCTGCAGGGCCTCGCTGCGCAACGTGAGCACGCCGCGCTGGTTGATGTGCCCCTTGTCGGTGATCTCGCCGGCATCGATGCTGGGCGGGCTATCCAGCAGCATGGCGCGCGCGATGCGCGTGCTGCTGCCGGGAAAGCGCGCGTTGTAGTCCCGAATGCCCTGTGCGATGAGCTGCTTGAGCGGCTCGTGGCAGGCGATGTCCTGTTCGGACAGCGGCGCGCAATCGGGCAACTGCTTGCGGACCCGATTGAAATCGATGAACAGCATGGCACCCAGCTCGTGCTGGTTGGGCGCCGCCAGCACGGCGTCGGCCACCCAGGGGCGCAGATGTTCCAGCAATTCCGTGCGCACCGTCGCCACCGAGACCCAGGTGCCGGTCGACAGTTTGAAATTCTCGGCCAGCCGTCCCGCGTAGATCAGCCCATGCTCCGGCCGGTCCGGATCGGCCCAGGCGACGGCGTCGCCGGTCTTGAGGAAGCCCTCTTCGTCGAAGGTGTCCTGGTTGGCCTGGGGGTCGCGATGGTAGCCGGGAGTGATGTTGTCGCCGCGGAAACGGATCTCGAAGCGCTCGCCGTCGGGCACCAGCTTGACCTCGACCCCGGGCGCGGGCAGCCCCAGCGTGCCCAGGGCATGCGGCGGCCACCAGATCAGCGTGGCGGGCATGGTGGTTTCGGTCGAGCCCAGAGACGAGCTGATGGGGATGCGCCGTCCCGTCGCTTGCACACTGAAATGCTCGAGCTTGTGCAGAGTGGCGGGGGACAGCGCCGCGCCGCCGTAGACGATGACCTCGAGATTGGGAAACAGGTCGTCCGCGATGGCGGGGTCGGCCTCCATGCTGGCCACCAGCATGTCCAGGCCGCGCGGCACGTTGACCATGACGTTGGGACGCAGTTCGCGCAAGTGGGCGATGCTGCGGTCCATCAATTGGGGCACGGGCTTGCCGTCGTCGATGTACAGGCTGCCTCCATGCCTCAAGGCCATGCTGAAAGTGCCGTGGGCGCCGGCTGTATGGTTCCAGGGCAGCCAGTCGAGCAGGACGAGCGGCTGCTCGGCCAGGAAGGGCCATACCTGGTCCCACAGCACGCCCGACGAGATGATGTTGCGCTGGGTCATGATGACGGCCTTGGGGTTGCCGGTGGAGCCCGAGGTGAGCAGCAGGCGGGCGGTGTCGTCCAGGCCGATGCGATCGTAGCGCGCTTCGAGTTCGGGCGTGGGCGCGGTGCCCAGCCCGTCCTCGAAGACCATGTCGATCAAGCCTGCTTCGGGCGCATCGGCCAGCAGCAGGGCGTCTCCCAGCGTCTTGGCCAGGCGCAGGGCGTTGCCGTAGCGGCCGGGGTCCGAGGCGTAGATCAGCGAAGGCTGAAAGCGGCGCACCAGGTCGCCCACTTTGCCGCAGGTGCGCGACATCAGGCTGTAGGCGGTGGAAACCGGCATGACCGGAATACCGATCTGCATGGCGGCCAATTGCAGCAATGCGTGGTGGATGCTGTTTTCGCTCAGCACCATGATGGGCCGATCGTCCGGCAAACCCAGGTTCAGCATCCATTGCGACAGTGCGTCGGCCTTCCGGCGCGCCTGGGCATAGCTGAGCCGCGTCCAGCGGCCGCGGCCGTCGGGTTCGGCCAGGAACGTCTGTTCTGGCCGTTCGCGGGCGTGGCGCCGCAGATAGTCGCCGAGCTGGCGCACGGGCAGCGCGCCCAGAGGCTGCCGGTTGCTGACCAGGACGACCCCGTCGGGCCGCTGCTGCACGTCGATCTCGACGGGCGCGAAGTGGACGGGGCGGAAAGGCGCGGTGGAGCGCTCCGGGGAAAGGACGGCGGGCGCTTGCTGTACGGTGGTGCTCATGACGCGAACTCGGTTTGAAAAATGATTGCGTTGATCAGGCAAAACTCAATACGACCTTGGTGCCGCGCGGGGCCGATGAGAACCGGCTCCATGCCTGCTGAAAGTCATGGGCGGGCACCAGCTCGTGCGGCGAAGCGGTCAGCACCCCCGAACCCATGAGTTCGAGCATGGCTGCCAGCTGCCTGGTGAAGGCGTCTGTTTCCTGGATGAGGAGGCCGCCGCAATACACGCCCAGAATGCCGCAGCCCTTGAGCAGAAGCAGGTTGGTGGGTATGTGTGGAATGTCGCCGGCGGCAAATCCCACCACCAATAGCCGGCCGCGCCAGGCCAGGTTGCGCACCGCGGCCTCGGTGAAGCGGTCGCCCACGGGGTCGACCACGACGTCCGCGCCCTGTCGGCCCAGCAGTTCGCGCAGGCCCTGCTTGAGTTCGCCGGCCGGAACGGTTCGGCCGTGGTCGCCGCCCTGTCGAGCCAGGCGAAAGGTATCGCCGTCGCCGCGGACGACGGTATAGACCTCGGCGCCGGCATGCCCCGCGATCTGGACGCAGGCCTTGCCGACGGCGCCGTTGGCGCCCAGCACCAGCACGCGCTCGCCGGCTTGCAGCCGGGCGCGGTCGAGCAGCCCGTGGTAGGCGGTGAGATGGGAATTGATCGAGCCCACGGCGTCGGCCAGGCCGACCCGGGCCGGCACCGGAACCAGCCGATGTTCGGGCGCGGCCAGGCGGGTGGACCAGGCGCCCACCACGCCGCTGGAAATGACTTTGTCGCCCGGCTTGAAGCGGGTCGCCCGGGGGCCGACCGAACGCACCACGCCGGCTGCGTCCAGGCCCGGCACGAAGGGAGTGGGCGGCCGTTCCTGATAGCGACCCTGCACCAGCAGGTGGTCGGTGAAGTTGAAGGCCGCGCAATGGACGTCGATCAGGACTTCATCGGCCTCAAGCGGGGCGGACGGCTCCAGGGCCTGGCGCTGGATGTCGGGGGGATTGCCGTATTCGCGGCATACGAGGGCGAAAGCCTCCCCGTCCGGAACGGATGCTGTGGTGTTCATGTGCTGCCGGGAAGAGAGCCATGGCCGCCTAGGGCCATGGCATGAGGAGGAAAGCGGGTGGGTTACTGGATGAGCTGCCAGTTGCCGTCCTTGACGGTCAGCAGCTCGACGCCGCGCTCGTCGAAGCCGCTGTGGTCTTCGGGGGTCATGTTGTAGATGCCCTGGGTGCCGGCCAGGTCCTTGACCTTCTCGAGCGCGTCGCGCAAAGCCACGCGGAACTCTTCCGTGCCCGGCTTGGCGCTCTTGAGCGCTTCGGGAATGGCCTGTTGAAGCAGCAGGCCGGCGTCATACATATTGCCGCCGAAAGTGGCCGGTTCGCTGCCGTGCATGGCTTTGTAGGCATTGATGTATTCCAGCGCCACCTTCTTGGCGGGGTTGCTGTCGGGCGCCTGATCGGGCACGAGCATGACGCTGCCGGCCACGATGGTGCCTTCGACCTTCTTGCCGCCCAGCTTCAGGAACTCGTTCAGGGCCGCGCCGTGCGTCTGATAGAAGGTGCCCTTGTAGTTCATGTCCTTGAGCGTGGCCTCGGGCAGCACGGAGGGACCGCCGGGCGCGGCGATGAGGACGGCGTCGGGCTTGGCGCTGAGCACGCGCAGGGCCTGGCCTGTGACCGAGGTATCGGGCCGCTTGAAGCGTTCGTTGGCCACGATCTCGATGCCCGTGCCCTTGAGCTTGTCCTGCATGACCCCGTACCAGGTTTCGCCGAAGGTGTCGCCGGTGCCGATGAAGCCCAGTGTCTTGACGCCGTTCTTGACCATGTGGCCGACGAGCTTGTCGGCGACCAGCCCGTCGTTCTGAGTGGTCTTGAACACCCATTTGCGCTTGTCGTCCATGGGCAGCACGATGGCGATGGTGCCCACCGGCGCGAGCAGGGGCATCTTGGCCTCGGCCACGAAGTCGAGCGCCGCCATGGCGTTGGGCGAGCTCGAGGGGCCGACGATGGCATCGACCTTGTCCTCGGTGATGAGCTTCTTGACCAGGGTGACGGTGTTGGACGGGTCGCTGCCGTCGTCATAGGCGATGTACTGGACCTGCTGGCCGCCGATTTCCTTGGGCAGCAGCGGTACCGTGTTTTTCTGGGGAATGCCGATCAGCGCCACCGGGCCGGTATTGGACGATATGACGCCGATCTTGACTTGGGCCTGGGCCGCCGCCGAAGTCGCCGCCAGGGCCAGGCCCGCGGCCAGAGTCGAGAACAGTTTTCGGTAGTTCATGCTTGTCTCCGATTTTTATACTGAAATGAAGGAACTTCGATCAAGTACTGCTTTAAAAGGGTGTCCTAGTGATCGGCGTCGCAGGCCATGGCGGTGGCGTAGCCGCCCCGCCAGTAGACCAGCGGCCGGCCGTCACGGTGTTCGAACTGCTTGACCGTACCCAGGACGATATCATGGTCGCCCGCCGCGATCATCGAATGCGTCTCGCACTCGAAGGTCGCCAGCGTGTCGCTGATGATGGGCAGACCCGACGAAGATGCATGATACGGCACGCCGGCGAAGCGGTGTTCGATCGGCCCCGTCATTTGCTGGGCGACGTCGCGCTGGTGCTTGGCCAGGATGTTGACGATGAAGCGGCCGGCCCGGCTGATGGTGGCATGGGCGGTCGAGCCGCGGATGACGTTCCAGCTGATCATGGGCGGCGCCATGGACACGCTCGAAAACGAATTGACGGTGAGGCCGTAGGGCCTGCCGTGCTCGTCCAGCGTGGTGATGACGGCAATGCCGGTGGCGAAGCGCCCGAAGGCGTGGCGCAGTTCGGGCTTGGGCTGTGCCGCGGGCGCGGGCTTGGGCATGGCGGTCTGGGCTTGTAGCATGATGGTCGTCTCTCGCCGTGGCGAGCCTCCTTCGGTTCGTGGCCGGCGGCCGCTCAGTCGCGTTCGCCTTCGTTGTAAAGCAGGCCGTGGCCCAGCCTGTCGATGCAGATTTCCGACGTCCAGGGCAGCATCAGCGCGCCGCAGCGGCTGTCGCGGAACATGCGCTCGAGCGGAAAGGTCTTGAGCATGGCCTGGCCGCCGCAGACGCGCACGGCGGCCGAGGCGATTTCGGCGCAGTATTCCATGATGGTGTGCTGGCAGGCATAGGCGCGCATGCGCTCGCCGCGCGATGGGTTGGCCTTGAACTCGGACGTCACGCGATGGAACAGCGCCCAGGCCTGCTGCAGCTTGATGTACATCTGGGCGATGCCCACCTGCTTGGTGGGGTACATGCGTCGCTTCACGTTCACGCCCTCGACTTCGCCGCGCAGGTAGGCGACGGAAAAGTCGTAGGCGGCCTGGGCCAGCCCGATATAGCAGGGCGTAAGCGTCATGAACATGTGCGGATACCGGGCGGCGGCCTTGATGTACACGCCCTGGGGCATCATTTCGGCGGTGTTGGGCACGAAAACGTCCTTGAACAGCAGCGAGCGCGAAACGGTGCCGCGCATGCCCAGTGGGTCCCAGTCGCCCACGATGGACACGCCCTGGGCGTCGGCCGGCACGGCGATGAACATCGTGTTGGCATAGGTGGGCTCGGGCACGTCCTCGGTGCACAGCACGCCATAGTAGTCGGCCGACCCCGACAGCGAGGCGAAGATCTTCTTGCCGTTGATCAGCCAGCCGCCGTCCTGGCGCTTGGCGATGGTGCCGAAGGGATGCTTGCCGGCCGCGGCGCCGCTGCCTTCGGAAAAGGGCTGAGAGTAGATCTTGCCCTGCAGCATGTTGCCGTAGTGCAGAGCGCGGTTGCGCTCATGGCTGGCGCGTTGCTCGTCGGTCAGCCTCATGTCGTCGACCATGTCGGCGGTCCACAGCGAGTTCGCATTGTGCATGTTGAAGGTGTTGGCCGTGGAGCCGCAGTAGTAGGCGATGCGCGAGGCGACCAGCATGTAGGTCCGGTAGTCGGCGCCCAGGCCGCCCAGCCGTTCGGGTACGCACAGCCCCAGAAACCCCATTTCATGCAGGTCTTTGTAATTGTCCATGGGGAAGCTGGCTTCGCGATCGTGCTTGAAGGCGCGCTCGGCCCAGGCGATGCCGTACTCGTCCACCTTGGCGATCAGCGCTCTTTGCTTGTCGGTAAGCGCGGCGCCGTCGAACAGAGTGCTGTCGTCGGCGGACTTGGCATATTGCTGGAGGTAGCTGCTGTCCATGAAGGGCTCTTTTTGAATATTCATGACTCGGTGACCTGATGTTGCGCTGCCAGGAATGCGTCGACAGCTTGGTTGAATGTGCCCGGCGACTCGATGTTCGCCATGTGGCGCAGGGCGGGCAGTTCCTGGAAGCGCGCGTTGGCGCCGCTTTGCGCCAGCCGCTGCATGCCTTTGGGCGGCGCCTGGGTGTCGTGTTCGCCCGCCAGCAGCAGCACGGGAACGTCGATGCGCTGGAAGTCGGCCCGGCGGTCGAAGGTGACCAGAAGCCGCATGGCGTCGAGGTAGCGCTGTTTGTCGATGCCGCTGGCGGAAAGTTCGGCCAGCGCGCGCAGGGCGGACGGCGTGGCTGGGTTCATGAAGCCGTCCAGGAGCGTGGGGGCGGCATCGGCAAAGCGCTCGTAGGGCTGCATGGCGTCGGTGCGCTGGCGCAGAAACGCTTCTTTCCAGGCGGCGTCGGTGCTGCCGAATGCGGAACTGGTGGCCGAAAGAACGAGGCTTTGCACGCGTTGCGGATGGCGGTGGTAGAACTCCTGCGCGATCATGCCGCCGATGGAATGGCCCAGGATGTGGGCCCGGCCGATCTCCAGGGCATCCAGCATTGCGCGCAGCGCGTCGGCCAGGCCTTCCCAGCTTGGCGCCGCGGATGCGGGCTCGGGTCCGTAGCCGGGCATGGTCCAGGCCACCGTCAGGCGCGTGCGGCCGAAGTGTTCGAGCTGGGGCAGCCAGATGCTGGCGGTCGACCCCATGCCGTGCAGCATGACCAGCGGGATGCCGCCCCGGCCGCTGGCCAGCCAGGCGGGCAGGGCGTTCACTCGAACACCTCGCACAGCTTGCCCGCATCGACCAGGGTCAGCCCGTCCAGGGCGACGGTGCAGCGCCGCAGGGGCAGGTCGAAATGCCCCTGCGTGTGGCGTCCCGCCATGTCGTTGGCGCCGGTCGAATACAGGAAATTGCCTGCGAAGGCGCGCAGTTCCGTGCCGTTGGTGTCGTTCTTGTCGAACATCTGCAGGGCGTCCCAGCGCGCCATCGGGTTCATGCCCCAGCCGACGTGGCTGACGGCATAGGCGTCCCGGTCGTTCCAGGCTTCCAGATAGCTGCGCATGAGTTCGGCGTCCAGATTCCTGCCCTCGATGCGGGTGATGTAGTCGTTCTCGATATGCAGGGTGATGGGGTTTTCGAGGTAGCGCTTGAAGGTGAGGTTCACATCGCCGACGTCCATGACCAGCGTGCCGTTGACGGCTCCCGCCTTGGGAAAGGCCAGGCACAGGCCGCCGGGCCAGTGCTGCACCAGCCCGGGCCGGTCGGCGCCGCCCCATACCCCGCCCACCCTTGCGCCTTCGAGCCGGATGTCGAGCCGGGTGCCCGCCTCGGAAGCGACGGTCATGGCCTTGGCGCCGGCCAGCATCCGCACGCCGTTCTTCACCTTGCGGGTCATGTCCAGGTCGGTGGTGAGGCGCTCGAGGATCTCGGGATGTTCGTTGCTGATCATGATGAGCCGGGCGCCCGACTCCAGGATGGCGGGCAGCTCGGGCGCATGCAGCAGCCCCTCGACGGTCAGGTCGACCACCAGGCCGGGCCCCGACAGCGCCTGCATCACCGGCGCCATGTTGCGGATGACGTGCGACGCCCCGGTGGAGCGTACCGGCACAGGGGTATCGACGGGCAGCGAAGGCACGGTGATGCGCACCGGCACGGCGCCCAGCCGCGCCAGGGCCAGTTCGGCCAGATGCAGGTTGATGGCGCGGCTGTCGGTCTCGGCCAGAATGCGCACGACCTCGTTCGCTTCCACCTTGCAGCGGCGGAAAATCGTTTCGAAGGTCTTGATCCACTTCTCCTGCGCGTTCATGTTCTCTCCGGGCTGCGCCGATCTCATTTAATTAATAGACTAATTGGTCGAATAATAGCTGCGGGGAGTATGCCGGGTCAAGAGGAAAATAGCGATATTCCATGGTATTAGGGGAAATACTAGGGTGATTCCAGAATCTTTGCTGGGTAAAGGTGTTTATCCTTAAGCGATCGATGAGTCGGCTAATTGCGGCTCGCCCAAGCGGGAAACGAGCGAAGCGGGCGGCCCGGAACCGGAAAAGAACGGAAAGGGCCTGTTTATGGCGTCTATTCACCGTGGTCCTGATGTTGCAGCCCGTAGTATCTTGTGTCTTTTGCAGCGATTGGCTTTCATTACGCGCTTTGGGGGGTGGGGATGAGGATACGGGCACGCAACGTCACGGCCTGGGCGATGGCGGGCATGGTCATGTTCGGCGCCGCCGCCGCGCACGAAACATCGCAGCCCGCCGGCGAACTCGATGCATCCGCCTCGCAGGCCGCCGCCGGCGTTACAGCGCCGGCGGCGTCGGGCATCCAGGTCGAAACGCTGCTCAAGGCCGACTCCTCGTGGGACGGCGTCGCTTACGCGGCTTATCCCGAAGGCCGGCCCGAACTCACGGTGGTCAGGCTTACCATCCCGCCGCACACCACCTTGCCTTGGCACACCCACCCCATGCCCAATGCCGCTTACGTGGTGTCGGGCCAGATCGTCGTCGAGAAGCAGGCCGATGGCCGGAAGCGGACCCTGGGCGCCGGACAAGTGCTGGCCGAAATGGTCGACACGCCTCATCGCGGCATCACCGGCGACGAGCCCGTCGTATTGATGGTCTTTTATGCGGGCGCGCCCGATATGCCGCTGTCCGTAGGACATTGAAGGGCGAGCCCGGGCGCGTCGTTCGGGCACGGCGGCAGCGGGGCAAGCGGCGCTAGACGCTGGCGGCGCCTCCTCGGCACAGGCCGCAGCCGGGTGTATAGTGTTCCCAAGGAGGCCCAGCCATGCAGCTACAAGGTTCATGCCATTGCGGTGCAGTGCGGTTCAGCCTGGAAAGCGCCACGCCCCATCCCTATCAGCGCTGCTATTGCTCCATCTGCCGCAAGACGCAGGGCGGCGGAGGCTACGCCGTCAATCTGGGCGGCGACGCCCGATCGCTCAGCGTCAGCGGCCGCGACCACATCAGTGTCTATCATGCGAAGATGGGCCCGCCGGGGCAGGCAGACGCCAAGATCAGCACCGGCGAGCGCCACTTTTGCAAGCTGTGCGGCAGCGCACTGTGGTTGTACGATCCCAGCTGGCCCGACCTGATACATCCTTTCGCCTCGGCCATCGACACGCCCCTGCCCGTCCCGCCCGAGCACACGCACCTGATGCTGGAGTTCAAGGCGCCCTGGGTCGAGGTGGACGAGCGCGCCGGCGACCAGTATTTCGACGGCTATCCCGAGGAGTCCATCGCCCAGTGGCACCAGCGCCTGGGCTTGGGCGGGAAATAGCGCATTGCCCCGGCCGGCCGGGCCGCGGCGAGGCGGCGCAGCCGGCACCGTGCTTCAGGACATCACCTTGCCCGGCAGCCAGGTGGCGATGGCGGGTACTTCGTAGATCAGCCAGGCGACCAGCAGGATCAGCACCCAGTAGGGCGCCGCGCCCTTGAATATCTCGCCGATGCGTATGTTGCGGTCGGGGATGGCCGCCTTGACGACAAAGACGCCTATGCCGAAGGGCGGGGTAAGCACGCCGGCCTCGATGACCAGGATGCCGATCAGCGCGAACACGATGGGATCGAAGCCCAGGGCGGTGGCGATGGGCCAGAAGATGGGCACGGTCAGCAGCATGATGGAAATACTGTCCAGCAGGGCGCCGAGAACGAACCAGACCACCGCCATGAACAGCATCGTGCCGGCGGGCCCCAGCCCCATTTCCTCGAGCAGGTACTGTACTTCCTGCGGCACGCCGTTGAGCGCCATGAGCTTGCTGTAGATGACGGCGCTCATCAGCAGCAGCATGATGGGCGTGACGGTCTGGCCGGCGGTGATGCACGCATGGAACAGGCCGCGCACCCGCATGCCCTTGGCGACGGCGAGCACCGCCGCGCCCAGCAGCCCCACGGCGCTGCCTTCCGTGGGCGTGAAATAGCCCCACCAGATGCCGCCCAGGGTGACCACGATCAGTACGCCCACGCCAAGCGAGCCCAGCACATTGGAGCGGGTCAGCGGCGAATTGTCCTGGTCGCCGGACCCTTCGCCGGCCGCGGCGGGGAACATCTTGGCGTAGACGATGCAGTACAGCGCGTAGAGCAGGGCCAGCACGATGCCCGGAAATACCCCCGCGGCGAACAGGATGCCGACGGACTGTTCGGTAAGAATGGCCCACACGATCATGAACACCGACGGCGGTATCAGCAGGCCCAGCACTGAGCTTCCCGCTATGCATCCCACCGCGAAGCTGGGCTGATAGCGATGGTCGCGCATGACGGGATAGGCGACGTGGCTGAAGGCGGCGGCCGCGGCCACGCCTACGCCCGTGACGGCGGCGAAGACGGCGTTTCCGCCCACTGTCGCGACGGCAAGCCGCCCCGGTATGCCCTTGAGCAGACGGTTCACGACCCGGAACAGGTCGGTGGCCGCCCCGCAGTGCGCGATGAGCATGCCCATTACGGTAAAGAGAGGGATGACGACGAAGTTGTACTCCCTGATGCCGGAGATCGCCGTGCGCTCCAGCAGGCTGATCGTCGGCTCGAAGCCGCCCAGCACGAAATACAGGCCGAAGCCTGCCGCAGCGGCGAACGAAAACACAACGGGTATGCCGATCAGCACGCAGACGAACAGCGCGATCAGACCTCCCCACATTCCCATATCCATCGTTGTTCCTTATTCTGGTAGAGCGTCGTCGTCTTTCCGGGTGAGCCTGCCGCGCAGCCCTTCGGCCACGAAGCCGATGCAGACCAGGCCGCTGATGATCCACAGGATCAGCGTGCCGAAGCGCAGCGGCCATGCCGGCACCCGGAAGGCATCGTTGCCGTAGAACTCGCCGGACGCCCAGCCGACGAGGGCGGGCTCCCACGACACGAGGGCCATGCCGATGAAGAACACGCCGCCGAACAGGTAGGCGAGCGCATTGAGCTGACTGCGCAGCGCCGCCGGCACGCGGTCGATGAAGAAGGTGACCCGCAGCAGCTTGCGATGGCGGATGACGTAAGGCGTCTGCAGGTAGGTGAGCAGCACCAGCCCCACGCCCGCCACTTCGGCCGTGCCGGCGAACGGCCGGTTGAAGAACAGGCGGCCCGCCACGTCATAGAAGATGAGCAGCGTCAGCGCGATGAGCAGGCACGCGCCCGCCACGTGCAGCCCGAGCAGGGCGCGATCGATCCATTGCTTCATGTGTATCCCTGTTGACCCGTTGGTGGCGCCGCCCCGGCTCAGAGCTGGTAGTCGACGGGGAAGGTGTAGCCGGCCTCTTCCAGGAAGCGGATGTAGGTCTTGAACACCTCGGTGGCGGGAAAGCCCTTGCCGTCGAGTTCTTTGGCCGCCCGGACGGGAAGGTCCTTGACCGCTTCGGCCCACTTGCGGCGTTCTTCGATCGGCAGCGTGTTGACGGTGATGCCTTCGCTCGTCAGCTTGGCCTCGACGTCCTGATCGCGCTGCTTGCTGAGCTCGCCCACCTTGACGGCGGCCTCGAGCGCGACTTCGTCGATGATGGCCACCACTTCATCGGGCAGCTTCTCGCGCGTGCTCAGGCTCATGAAGGCGACCAGGGTGCTCAGCGAGCCGAAGCCGGACTTGTTGAAGTACTTGGCCACTTCCTTCAGCTTGAAGGCTTCCATGCCCGAAATGTAGAACAGGCTGCCGTTGGCCAGGCCGGTCTGCATGGCCTGGTAGTGCTCGCCGATGCCCAGCGTGACCGGCACGGCGTCCACCGCCATGAACAGCGGCGCATTGGTGCCCGCCAGCGCGATGCGCTTGCCTTTCAGGCCTTCCACCGTGTTCCAGTCGAAGGTCGTCGCCGTGCCGTAGGCCTCGGACACCATGGCGCCCAGCACGTAGCTGTTGTAGCGCTTCATGCTTTCCTGCAGGGCGGGGACCTCTTTGATCATCCGGTTGGACACTGCCGCCTGCACGGTGGGGTCGGGCGTGGTGAAGGGGATATAGGCGCTGTAGTTGAGCAGGCCGGCGCGTGATTGCTCGAAGCCGATGGGCGACAGGCCGATGTCCAGGGTGCCGTTCTGCACCGCCTCGATCGCGCCGTCCACCTTGGCGACGCTGCCGCCCCAGGCCTTGATGAAGCGGACCTGGTGCCCGGTGCGTTCCTTGACCCGCTTGCTGACTTCATCGGCGAAGAAGGTGTCGTACACCTTCACGTAGGTAAGGCCGGTGGTGTGCCCGCCGCCCATGCGCAGACGGAAAGTGTCGGCATGGGCGCTGGACATTGCGACAGAGAGGGCGGCGGCCGCCAGACAGTAAAAGGCTTTCATCGATGTGTCTCCAGTAGTGTTCGCGTACTTGTGTACTTGTGTTTATGTTTGCTTTCAGCTTGCGCAGCGCAAGAGCACTGCTTCGTATCCCTCTGGATTGAGCAGGTGGGGATAGTGCCCGCCCCGTTCGAGCGTCGTGTGCCGGGCTTCGGGGTAGTTCGAACGCAGCCGGGCGCGCGCGGCCGGCGGAATCAGCGGGTCGTCTTCGCAGTCGAGCACGGTGATGCGCGAGGCCGGAATCGGCAGCGCCGGGCTAGGCGTGGACCGTACCACGCCCAGAAAGCGGGCGTGCAGATTCTCGGCGCTTTGCCGTTGAGCCAGCATGACCTCCTGCAGCTGCGCCAGTTCGGAGGCGGGGGCGCTGCGGATGCGTTCGAGCCATTGCGCATGCAGCTCGCCAGGCGCGACGTGCTCGACGTACTGGCGATCGAAGAGCGGATTCTCGGCCAGGTCCGAGCCGTCGGTGAAGCCGTTGCCGATGACCAGGGAGCGCACCCGCTGCGGATGGCGGAGCGCGAAATGCTGCGCCCAGTAGGCGGCGAACGAAGAGCCGACGATGGCGGCGGCGGGCAGGTCGATGTGGTCCATCACCTGTGCCAGGCCGTCGGCCAGTGCGGCCGGATCGGCTTCGGCCGGATAGGTGACGGCCACCAGCCGCAGCCGCTCGCCCAGCGACAGCAGGGTCGAGACGAACATGGCCCCGTCGCCCACTGAACCGGGCAGCAGCACCACGGCATTGCCGGTGCCGCCCGTATCCAGCCAGCGCCATTCATGGCCATCGACCGTGAGCGTGTTCCATGCGTAGCGGGACTCCAGGTCGGCGAGCTTGTCGAGCAAGGTGGCGCTCATCGGCCCGATTCCTCTTGAAGATAGCCCTTGTCGCGCAGCTCTTCCATGGAGCCGGGCGAGAACTCGGCCTTGGGCGCATTGCCGCTGACGATGACGAGCAGCCAATGGGTGTTGTCCGGTTCTTCGTGCGTGATGTTCTCGAACCGGCGATTGACGCCGGCTGGGAAAGAGATGGTGTCGCGAGGACCGAGTTCGAACGACTCGGTCCGTCCGTCGACCTCCCATGAACAGCGCCAGCGGCCGGAGAAGGGCATGAAGGTTTCATTGGTGTCGTGGTTGTGCATCATCGGTCCCTTGCCGGGCGCCGCCTCGACGAAGCCGAGGTTGAATCCCTCGTTCACCTTGATGGCCGCGCTCTTGGCGGCTTCGTCTCCCAGCGGCGAGGTGACGCTGTGATTGTCCGCCTCGGGCGGCTGGAAGCCGAGAATGTTGTACAGAGTGCGCTTGGCGCTGGGATAGGTGCTGTCCGGCAACCCTCCGTCGAACCCCTTGAGCTCGCTGAACAGCGCGACGCGCTTGCGCATTTCTTCACGGGTGACGCGAATGGTCGGAATACTCATGAGTGGCTTGCTCCTGAAAAAAAATGACTGTCCATCGGTCATCCGGCTCGGGTGCTCGATGTCCTGGACTGCAGGGTGCGGGGGAAACAGCGGCGGTCGCCGCTGTGCTTGTCTCCGCGATCGTTATCTTTATGCGCCGCTTTGAGCGGCCTGAGAAAATTAAACCCCAGCACCGGCCTTGCTACAATTCGTCCCGCCGATAGTCGATATCGATTCCTCGTTGGTGCGGCGCACAAGCGTCCTGCCGCCTGACGGCCGCGAGGGCATCAGGAGACCGACAGTGAACCTTCGGGGTACCGATTTGAATCTGCTCGTGGCGTTCGATGCGCTCATGCGCGAATGCCACGTCACGCGCGCCGCCTACCGCCTGGACATCAGCCAGTCGTCGATGAGCCTGGCCTTGTCAAAGCTGCGCGTGATGTTCCACGACCCCTTGCTGGTCAAGTCGGCCAAGGGCCTGGTGCCCACGGAGCGTGCGCGCTACCTGATGCCTCAGATCGAAGAGATACTGCGCAGCCTGGACATGCTGATCCACGAACAGCAGCCCTTCGATCCGGCGCTGGCGCGCGAAACCATCACCATGATCGTGATCGACTACATCGATTTCGTCGTCATGCAGCGGCTGATGAACGAACTGCAGCGGCAGGCGCCGAATGTGTCGCTCAGCATCGTCGGGCCAAACCCGCGGCGGCTGGCCGAGGTCATGAGCAGCGGCGAGATAGACATGGCGCTCACCTATTTTCCCGCGCCGCCCGACAATGTGCGCACCCGGCCCCTGTTTTCGGACCGGATGGTGGGCATTGCGCGAGCCGGGCATCCGCTTTTCGAGCGGCCCTTGTCGCTCGAGCGCTATTGCGAATGCGCCCACGTGGCGGTCAAGCCGGCCGAAGGCGCCGACATGTACAACGCGCTGATCGACGGCGCCATGCGCAATGCGGGCTGCCAGCGCCGCATCGTGCTTTCCAAGCCCACCTTCATGGGAGTGCCTTTCCTGATCGCCCAGTCGGACATGATCGCGACCTTGCCGGAACGCATCGCGCAGAAGTTCATCGACCTGGCGGCCATACGCATTTTCGAGCCGCCGCTCAAGCTGGCGCCGATCAATGTGGTGCTGATGTGGCACGACCGCACCCACAACAATCCTCTGCATCGCTGGTTGCGCGACCTGATCGCCGAGGTGTGCGAGCACAGGATCAGCGCGCCGCTGGTAAGGCCCGTCCCGTCCGGCTCTTGAGCGTTGCTTTATTGCTTGTCGAGAGTTTCTTTGGGTCCTTGAGCGCCCCGATCCAGCGGCTCATGTTTGGGCAAGCCCTACAGGCCGGCAAGCCGGCCCCCTGCGATCAGGGCGTATCGAAAGCATATCGGCTTTCCGTTGCGTTCGTGGCGAGCCGTCAATGCAAGCTGCTGGAGGCGATGCTGTTTAGGCCAGGCGTTGGAGGGCGCTGCCTCGGACCGCCCGACCGCCTGGCCTAAACAGCATCGCCTCCGGCAGCGCTTAAAGAACCAAATGCCCCGGCGAGCAGGAGTTGACGGCCCTAGTAGCCGCCCTTCCGATCAAGTGGCCGGCTGTGGCGGAAGATGGGCGTCGACCAGTTCTATCCAGTGGCGCACCGGCACATGGGCCGCGCCCGCCAGATGCGTCTGGCAGCCGATGTTGGCCGTGGCGATGAGTTCGGGGCCGCCGCTTTCCAGCGCATCGACCTTGTTGCGGCGCAAAGTGTTGGAAAGCTCCGGCTCCGTAATGGAGTAGGTGCCGGCCGAACCACAGCACAGATGCGCATTCGGCACCGGCGTCAGATCGAAGCCGAAGCGGCTCAGGATGTCTTCCACCACGCCGCCCAGCTTCTGCGCATGCTGCAGCGTGCAGGGACAGTGGAAGGCGATCCTGGCTGTGCCCGAACCCAGGTCTTGGGCCGGCTCGGCGCGCAGCACCTCGGCCACGTCCCGGGCCAGTTCGCTGACCCGCCTGGCCTTGTCCGCATAGGCGGGGTCGTGGCGCAGCAGATGGCCGTATTCCTTCACGAAGGCGCCGCAGCCGCTGGCGGTCTGCACGATGGCCTCGGCCCCGGCCTCGATGGCCGGCCACCAGGCATCGATGTTGCGGCGTGCGCGGTCCAGGCCTTCTTGCTGGTCGTTCAGGTGATAGTCGGTGGCGCCGCAGCAGCCTGCGCGATCCGCATCGACGATGCTGATGCCGAGGCGGTCGAGCACCCGGGCCGTGGCCGCGTTGGTGTTCGGTGAAAGCGAAGGCTGGACGCAGCCCTCCAGCATGAGCATGCGGCGGGCGTGGCGCGGCGCGGGCCGGTGTCCCGGCGCGGGCGCCTGCGCGGGCACCTTGGTCCGGATAGCGTCCGGCAGCAGCCCTCGCACGGCCTGGCCAAGCCGCAGTAGCGCGCCGAATACCCGGCGGCGCGGCACGACCTGGCGCAGGCCTTCGCGCAGCAGGCGCTGGGGCAGGGGCCGCCGCACGCGCCGCTCGATTTCCTCGCGGCCGATGTCCAGCAGCGTGTGATACT
>Ga0180220_1000549_pt1 | contig 39351 bp, 38 predicted proteins | sample eDN5th37CBELigBY_FD_151335 | JGI IMG/M metagenome (GOLD analysis project Ga0180220, IMG submission 151335) | Enriched backyard soil microbial communities from Emeryville, California, USA - eDNA 5th pass 37_C BE-Lig BY (version 2) (version 2) | ecosystem: Environmental > Terrestrial > Soil >... | reverse complement strand
GGGACCAGAGCTTGCTGGGCCGCCCCTGCCAGAGAATCTGCTCGTCGTAGTCGTCATAGCGCAGGTCCTCCCCGAGAGGTCGTCCTGCCTGGTCGATCAGGCGCCCGGAGTGATCTTTCTCATCGCCGGCGGTGATGGGGTGTATCTCGCGATCGATCGCGATGACATCCCGGAGCGAACGGCCGCAGTTCTGGCAAAAGCGGGCATTCGCCAGGTTCGGCGTCCCGCAATCGGGACAATACATTTGCCGGGAAGCTGACACGCCGCGACGTCCTTTCACCTGATGCTGATCGATTGAGGCTACTCGCCATCCGTTAATTGTATCGCGTTGAGGAGACGGATGAGCTCCCGATGAGGTTGTGCAATCGCGGGCATTCCCCGATCATGGGCCATATTTGGGATGCCTGCGTCTCAAATACCGTACGCACCGTGGCCTGCGAGTTGCTTTTCTACACCCGGCTCCTTGAGGGAGGGGGCAGCGTCCATACACGAATGGACCTGCGTACACAGTGGACGGGGAGGTAATTCGTTGAAAAGAGTGATGTTGTTCCTGGCCGTGCTGGCGAGTCTGGGCCTTGCGGCGCCTCCGGTCGCCATGGCGAGGTCGGATGCCGATATCGGCGCGGTTTCGCAGGCTGTCACGGCTGCAGACCTCGATACGCTCCTGGCGAACCTCAAAACATCGCCCTCGAACGATCAGTTGCCGGCCGGATTCACGAACGCCGAATTCGCCGATCCGGCCACGATCACGGGTGATGCACGGGTGATTCGGCCTGAAGACTTCGAGAGCGCGGTAGCGACCGTCACCTATACCGTCGACTGGGATCCGACCGCCACCGATGCGACAGCGGTGGCTGCGGCGAGCCCGGTCAGCGATGCCGTGCCCATCCGGTTCGCCTCGCTCAATTACCTGTTCTACGACGCGACAGTGGAAAGCGGCGATCTCGACGAGCTTTTGTTCGGAACGGAGGGACGACCCACTCCCGAGTCGACGAACCCCGGTGAGGAAGTGTCCGTGGAGAACGTGGACCTCGATGACACCTCTGGCGTCCTCGTGACGTACACGCTCCAGGAAAACGGAGTCCAGGCCGTCGTGCAGCTGGTCGCGATCCCTGCTGGCAAAGCCATCGTGATGGCGACCGTGGTCGAGGCGAGCCGGGACGGTGTCGATGCCGACGTCGCCGCAGCATCCGTCGAGGCTCTCGTCGTGGCCGGAGCCGATTATCTTGGCACGGTTGCCGAGCACAGCAGGTAGCCAGGGATAGACGTGACCGAGAGACGAGGGGCATCCAGCGCTGGATGCCCCTCGTCTCTCGGTCATTGCGATCCGGCGCATGCGAGAATAGGGAGCAGAGGTCATTGCCTGGCAGGCACTGACGGGCATTGGCACGACCATTTGCGCCGGAGGAATCACCATGCGCACACTTTTCGCCATTCTGACCGGTACGCTCACTGCAACGTGGCTCGCGATCGCAGGGACCGCCACAGCCCAAAGCACCGATATCAACGCTATTGCCGAAATGCTCGCCCCACTATCGCCGAAAGAGATCCAAACTGCATTGCACGCCCCGATTACGGACGATCAGTTGCCGGCAGGGTTCAGCGGAGCCTCCCTCATCGGCCAGGCGGAGGCGGAGTCCCAGGTAGCGGAGGTTGGCGCGACGGACTCGGTCACCTACTCGGTCTTGTACATGCCCGGTGGAGAGCCGACCCCGGGGTCGCAGACACCTTCGCGGGCGAGCGGACCAGCCCGGCTGTACAACACCGCGTCGATCTCCTACCTGATTTTCGATGAGAGCCTGTCGCAGGAAGATCTGGCCGGTTTCGACGACATGTTGAGAACCATGGTCGGAGATCAGGCAACAGGAGCGGATGTACAGGAGATCAGCGTGGCCGGATTCCCCGCGTATCTCATCTCGACCGAGACGGAGACGAACGGGATCCCGATCGTGATCGATTGGGTTGCCGTGCCGGTCGGCAAGGTCGTCGTCATCGGCATGACGATGTCGGGTGGCGAGTCGGTCGACCAGAACGCGCTCGGCGAGGATGCCAACGCCCTGTCGATCGCGGCGATCAATCACCTGCAAGTATCCATCGAGCAGAGAGGAACACCAGCCGGATGAGCGTTGCCCGACCGATTATCACTGTTCAGGGCGAGAAAATCGCCCTCGGTCCGATCCGCCGTGACCTGATCCCGCTGTACCACGCCTGGATCAACGGTCTGGAGACGACGCGCTTTCTCCGGAGCTGGCCGCTGACCCTGGACGAGGAGATCGCATGGTTCGAGCGCGCGGTCAAGGACGACCGGATGGCTCCCTTCACGATCTACGAGCTCCCCGACTTCCGTCCGGTCGGCAATGTCGACCTGCACCGTATCGATATCCAGAACCGCACTGCCGAACTGGGCATCCTGATCGGCGAGAAGGACGCGCGCGGACGAGGCCTCGGCACTGAGGCCGTCCGGCTCGCCTGCGATTACGGATTCAACGTGCTGGAGCTGCACAGCATCATGCTGCTCACCTTCGGCTGGAACATCGCGGGCCAGAAAGCGTATGCGAAGGCCGGATTCCAGGAGTTTGGCCGACGCCGGGAAGCGCGCTATTTCGCGGGCCGATACTGGGACGATATCTACTACGATCTGCTGCGCGAGGATTTCGAGAGTCCCGTTCTCCGCGCGGTCATGACCGGTGAACTTGGCATCGACGGATAACACAACGCATTCTGCGTGGTCTCGCACACCGCCCGCGTCTGTGAGGTGAGAGACGACAAGGTTCTCATAGGAGAAGACCCACCACAGTTCGTATGGGATCCGCCCAACACAATGTATTCCACGTAATTTTGCACCTTGTGTGCGAGACATCGACCGCATGTCGATAACCGGCAAGTGGATGTTGCCGCGAAATGCCACATCAGACTGCGGTTTCGGTGATGCCGCTTCGCGGAATGTCTCGCATCTCGTGTGCGAGACTGCGATTATTTCGTCCCGGAACCATCCTCTATGGTACCGGCGTCGCCATGTCACATCCGGACTGTTCCCGCAACCACACCGACGCCGCCTGAATCACCGGATCGTCTGTTGTGCCATAGACTTGCAGATCAGTTTTGACGACCTCGTCCGGCACGATACCGCCGATGTGCTGGTTGCCGTTCCCGTCCACGTAGGTGCTCTCTGCGAGAATCAACCGCGCACCATCGAAGAGGAGGTATCCGTTGTTCCCGACTGTGTATCCACCCGATTTCTCCCCGAAAAGTCTCGTGTTCGGCTGACCGATATAGGCGACCGCCGTCGCCTCCGCCGCGCTTGCCGTCGCGGGACCGATCAGGACGGCGATCGGAGTGCCGGGCGCGACGCGGTCCGCTCGCGGTACGTCGTCGAGATTGCCAGTAAGCTCCAACCCGTCCTGATACATCGATCCAGCGTGCAAGTCGACGCGTCCGGCAACCGTTCCGTCACGGCGGACAAACGAGAGCAGATTCCCGTCTTGCAACAGTGCCTCGGTGCCGATAGTCATTGAGAAGTAGCCTCCGCCTCCGTTGCGGCGCAAGTCCAGGATCCATCCGCAGGCCACGTCGTCCTGAATCCGGGCGATCCCATCGTTGGCATCCGTTGCGTACTGGATTTGATCGGCGCCGACATCCGTGAAGAGTTCGACATAGCCGACGTCATCGATAGGCGTAGCGATCGGCTTCAGGTATGGGCTGAACGATCCAGGAATCACCTCGACCTCGAAGGGCGCGGCCTCCCCATGCCGGCTGACCGTCAGGGTCGCACCAAGCCCGACGAGTTCCTCAATCCATCGTGTACCGTTGAAGCGCTCCCCGTTGACCGCCTCGATCGTATCACCGGTTTGGATACCAGCGCGGCCTGCGGGACCGTCCGGAAAAACAAGATAGACGACGCGCCCTTGAAGGATCATTCCGGTATCGGGTAACACCCTGTCTTCGAGCGTTTGGTCGTAGCTCACAAAGAAGCTGTGATTGTCGCCCCAATCCCGCAATCTCTGGAGGGCCTGGCGAATGACCCAGTGAACATCGTCGTACGATTCCGCGTTTTCGAGCATACCGAGTGGACCGTCCCGCACGAGATCCCAGTCGACGTCCGGCGCATACCAGGCACGGGCTTCGATGATGTCGAGGACGGACTCCGCATAGAGTTGTGGCGTCACATCCGCGGGATCGAAGCTCACGCTCGACCTGATCGCATCGAAATGATCTGGATCGGCGATGAGCTCGACGAAGCCAAAGGTTTGGCCGGAGACGTTGAAGGGTGCCGGATGGACGAGGACGACGCCACGAAGCTCACGCCCGTTCAGTTGCCCTTCGAGCAGGCACGTGTCCTCGCCGTGCTCGCGCTCCAGGCGTGAGCGAATGTCACCCCAGTTCCATGATTGCGTCGCGTTGTCGCACGCATCTTGCAGATCATTGCCAGGGATCGACGCACTGACGACGAAACCATCCTCGCCTGCATAGTCGGCACGACCGTCAGAGGGAACGGTCCAGCTTACCGGAATCTGCGCGCTCAGACGCGCCCGGTGTCCGACATACACCCTCGTCCCTGTCGCGTTCGCGACGTATCCCGGAAAGGAAACGAGTACGATCGCGACAGTCAGGACGACAACCAGCGATTTCGTCCAAATACAGGCTCTCGACGCGGAGTTCATCGAATACCTCCCCATGAAATGCAGGCGATAGATTTCAGTGAGTATCGGTCGATCCTAGCATGGCGACATAGCGATCTTTATGGTTTGTTCACCGTTGTATCTTGACACGACATTCATTCTCATGGAATCATGAATTTCGGTTATTCGTTCGAATATCGAAATCCAGCGAAAAGGGAAACGCATGTCACGAAGTCACTACGCGACACGACGTCAGGTCCTGCTCGGCACCGCCGCCATGGCCGCGAGTCTGGCGATGACGCAGGTGTCCGCACAAGATGCCTCGCCTGAAGCGGCGTCGCCTGAGGAGGACGCTGTCGGGGAAACGTTGTTCGCGATGGCGATGTCCTACGCGACGCTCGATCCGGATGCTGGTGCCGCCGTCTACACCGAGAATGCCGAGTGGCTGAACGCCTTCGGTGACTGGGTGCAGGGGCGCGAGAATATCCGTGCGAAGCTCACCGAGTTGTTCGCCAGCGACGAGTTCGCGGCGGGCACGATCGTCGGCCAGCCGAGCGGCTCCGTCACCGTTCTCACGGATTCCACCGCTGTTGGTTGGACATATCAGGAAATCGAGGACCAGCAGGTCGCCGGCTCGGACGAGACGATCCCGCTACGGAAGAACCACAGCCTCGCGGTACTGGTGAAGGAAGGCGATCAGTGGCTGATTGCCGCGCACATGTTCATGGATGAGAACATCATCTGAACGACTGACCTGAATCGCAGCAACACCTCCTGCCCAAACCGCATCGTCATCCCGAGCGCAGTCGAGGCATCTCGGGACCGCACACCGTCCGAGCGAGGAGCGGCCCCAGCAGGACCCCACGCCGCCCGGGGCATTCCCACGACGCGACGTGTGGATACGAGATCCCTCGACATCCTTCACATACGTTCAGAACTCGACCGCTTCGCGATCTCACGGGCTCAGTGGCGTGTCAGGTCTTGTGTGTCATCCACCTCCGTCATCCCGAGCCGATGAGACGCCCGGAAGGCGTCGAATCGTGTCGAGGGATCTTGGCTCTCTCATGTCACGTAGGTTGCGAGAAGCAAAGATCCCTCGACTGCGCTCGGGATGACGGGCTTTTGGGGTGGCAGGACAATTTTGCCGTGACACGCCGCTCAGTACACCGACCGCTACCTTTTGTCCTGTTTGGTGAGGGGGATCGGATACACTCGAGGGATCTGCGCTCGGGCCTTATCCACGTCCCACGTCCAATCCACCGGATGCGGATCCGTATTGTGCTCGGCGATCCAGGCGACCAGGCGATCCTCCAGCTCTGCTCGCGTCGCAATCCGTTGCCCAGCCAGCACCGCCCGGCTGAGCACACTGCTGGCGACCTCGGCGATGTTCAGCCACGAGGCGTGCACCGGGATATGGACGAGTTGGATCCGGCGTCGAATCGCGGCGGCTTCCGCCGGCGGAAAGGCGGCATATAATGCGGACACCGTATGGGTGTTCAGGTTATCCAACACCACGGTGATCTGCTCGGCGGCCGGAAACTGCGCCACGAGCTCCCGCATGGCCTCAGCAAACTCAACCCGGGTGCGCTGGGAGGTCGTGCTCGCCCCCATCCGTCCAGTCCGGGGTTCGATCCAGACATGAAGCGGCGTCATACCGCCGCGTCGATAATGGGGATCGACACGGGTCCCGCCACGATCCACGCGTGGAGGCGTCACATGCGCCTGCAATTCCTTGCTACATTCATCGAAACAGACCACCGGGTGCGCCGCATCATAGGGGTGTTGATAGACATCCAGCGTCGTTTCCATCGCCGCCGCAAAGGTCGCACTGTGTTCGGGACGGATCAGCCAGTGGCGGATGCGATGGGGAGTGCAGCCCCCCTTTTGAGGGTCTGTCGCACGGTCTCCTTGCTCACCGACGCGACAATGCCGCGGGCGATGATCTCGCGTCTGAGCAACGACAGGCTCCAGTGACGGTTCCCGGCGGGAACCGGTTCCAGCATCAGCTCGATGACGCGGGTCTCTTGCACCGGGTCCAGCTTGCGCGGGGTGGTGCGTGTCAGCGCTTGACGATACAGCGCACGTTCCAGCCCCTCGGTGGCGAAAAGTGACCGGATCCGGGCGACCTGACGGGCGGTGCAGCGCACCTCGTGGGCGATCTCGACATCCGTGCGGTGCCCTCCGTCCAGGCAGGTATCGCACAGGAGCAGGATCCGACCATGACGGCGAGTCAATGCATCTGTCGCGCGTCGGTGCACGAGGGTATCAATCTCCTGACGTTGGTCAGGTGTGAGGGTGACGAGATGGTGTTTTTGCATGAGCAATCGCCTTGCCGTCGATCAAAAGAAAAACGATTCCAGTCTATGACAAGATGTGGCGGTCGGTGTACTCAGGATGACGGCGGTGGATGACGCACAAGGCGTGACACGCCACTCAGGATGACAGCGCGGGAGGCACGGCAGACAGGACAACCAGACGCTGACAGAACACTCAGGATGATGGCAGAATCGCTGTTTCCGTCAATTCAATATGTCACGTCATCTATCGCCCGTGCATACGCATCCCGCGTCCGCTCGCTGAAGGCGACCATCCGGATTGTCGCCAGGTTCGGGTAGCGTTCGGCGGCGGCGCGGAGTTCCCGGATCGCGATGGTTGCCGCACGATCCAGTGGAAACCGGTAGACGCCGGTGCTGATGGATGGAAACGCAATCGAGCGAACCCCGTTCTCATGGGCGACGCGCATGCTCTCGCGATAGGCGCTCGCCAGCAGGTCGTCCTCGCCGTGATTCCCGCCCCGCCAGATCGGACCAACCGTGTGAATGACGTACGTCGCCGGAAGCAGGAATCCGGGTGTGATCCTCGCTTCACCAGTTGGACAACCTCCGATCCTGCGGGTGGCCTGCAGGAGCTCCGGTCCCGCCGCGCGGTGGATCGCGCCATCGACCCCTCCCCCACCCAGCAACGATTCGTTCGCTGCATTCACGATCGCATCGACATCCTGTTTTGTGATGTCGCCCAACACGAGCTCGATTTGATCGCTCAAGAGTTCAACTTTCTTGTTATGGGACAAGCCAGAGTTCAGTCTCTCGGCACTACTCGAAGCTCATTCCTCAACTGCTCAATAAATGTATGCAGGAACTCAGATCGTTTTGCTGCGAGTTGGCGCGCAGTCTTGGTATGTAATCGATCCTCCACTCGAAACAGCCGGGTCTCGAATAAATCCAGTGCATACTTGAGTCCATCGGGTTGCGTAGACATGGCGAACGGATCGGCCGGGTTATACAAGGGTTGTCCCATCTGGCCAGCTGACCAAAACGTTCGCATGATAGCAATCGCACCGGTTGCCTCAAGCCGATCAGCGTCTTGAAGAATCAACGAATCAAGATGCAGATGTGTGGACTCACGATGGAAGGAACAATTGGAGATAGCTTCGACTACCAACACAATCTTTTCCGAGGGGTAGTCTGGGGTTGCCTGAAGAACTGTGACCGCAACCTTCGCACTCTGTCGTGCGGCGCTTTCGCTACGCGGGTCGTTTTTCGGGTACATCACGACGTCATGAAACAATCCCGCAGGAATGAGCACATCAGGATCACCTCCTTCAATGGATCCGATACTGAGGGCATTGGCCATCACACGTCGGGCGTGTTCAAAGTCGTGAGCTGCATCATGACCGTCGATGAGTTGGCGAGCCTCCATTTCCAGATGGGTACGCATCTGATCATTCATTCAGTCTCCTTGATCCACCCTACGATGAGGGATTTGCACATGGGTAAGAGTGGAATCCCCACTATATTCCCAGCACGCTCTTCGCGATCATGAAGTAGATAACCAAGCCGGTGCCGTCGACGAGTGTGGTGATGAACGGCGCGGAAACGACCGTGGGGTCGAATCGGAATTTCCGCAGCATCAGTGGCAATACGGCGGCGACGATGGAGGACCAGATGCTGATCGCCGCAATCGCGAAGGCGATGACCGTCGAGACGTCGGAGCCGACATGCAACAACTCGGCACGGACGTAGGCGATCACAGCCATAACGACGCCGATCACCATCCCGACCGCGAATTCCTTGCCCAGGATCCAGCGCAGGTCGCGCAGGGTCAGCTCCTCGACCGCCATCGCGCGGACGAGCGTCGTCGTGATCTGGCTTCCGACGTTACCGCCGGTACCCAGCAACAAGGGGATGAAAAACGACAATGCCACCACCTGATCGAGCGTGTCCTCGAAAAAGCGCATGACGCTGCCAGTGTAGGCTTCGGCGACGAACAGGGCGAGCAACCAGACGATTCGCTTGCGAAACAACAGCAGGATGCTCGCGTGCCGATACGGTGTTTCCAGCGGTTGCGAGCCACCGATCCGCTCGAAGTCCTCGGTCGTCTCCTCCTCGATGACATCGGCAACATCGTCTTCCGTGATGATCCCGACGAGATGGTCGTCATGGTCGATCACGGGGAGTGCAAGGAGGTTTCGTCGCGTCAGCAACCGGGCGGCTTCCTCCTGATCTGTGTCGACGGTGACGCTCACCGTTTCGGGTTGCATCAGCTCGCGCACCGGAGTGTCGCCAGACGCCATGACGAGCTCGTGCAGCGAAAGGACGCCGCGGAATTGCCCATCGCCATCAACGACGTAGATGTAATACGGTGTCTCCGCATCCCGACGATAGAGCCGGATCGCCGCGATGGCCTCGTCAGCGGTCAGCTCCGGGCGGAGCGCCAGGAATTCCGGCGTCATCCGGCCCCCGGCGGTATCTGCCGGATAGACCAGTAGCTGCCGGATTCGTTGCGCGTTTCCAGGTGCCATCGCGCCCAGCAACTGCGTGGCCACATCGTCGTCGAGCCGCGCGACGATGTCGGTCGCGTCGTCCGGATCCATCGCCTCGAGCAATGCTGCGGCCTCGGGACGCTGCATGCGTTCGACGAGATCGGCCCCGATGGCCGATCGCATGTCCGCGACGATATCCGGCAGATCGCTCGCCGGAAGCGCGTGGGCGACCGTGACCATCTCGTAGGCAGGCAAACGCGACAGGATTCGCGCCCACTCCGCCGGACTCAGCTCGCCGGTGACATCATCCAGGGTGAGATCAGTCCCCGCCACGAGCGCGCGCCGGATGTCCTCAACCAGTTGATCGGTCATGCTTCCCCCATTTCCAGACGGACCACATCGCAACCGGATAGCGACGTTAGCTAGCACCAAACCGATGTAACCCAAGGGTCTTGTATCCACGGGGTCGGTGACCATTTACCGACCGGTTCGGTGCTGCCCATCTCGCAAAAATACCGCCCCGGCAAGAGCCGGAGCGGCATCGTGCGTTCCTGTTGTCGAATCAGACGTTCATCGCCTGCTTGAGGAGCTCGGGCACCTGGGACGGGCTTTCGGCGACGCGCACGCCGGCGTCTTCCAGGGCCTTGATCTTGCCCTCCGCCGTGCCACCCCCACCGGAGATGATCGCGCCGGCGTGCCCCATGCGCTTGCCCGGAGGGGCCGTGCGTCCGGCGATGAACCCGGCCATCGGCTTGGTGACGTGCTCCTTGATGTAGGCAGCAGCGGTCTCCTCGTCGTCCCCACCGATCTCGCCGATCATCACGATCGCTTCGGTGTCCGGATCGTTCTGGAAGAGCTCCAGCACATCCACGAACGATGTCCCGATGACCGGATCGCCGCCAATCCCGACGGCCGACGACTGGCCGAGCCCGGCCTTCGTCAACGCATCGACGACCTCATACGTCAACGTGCCGGAACGCGAGACGAGTCCGACCTTGCCTGGCTGATGGATGAAGCCGGGCATGATGCCAACCTTTGCCTGACCCGGCGTGATCAGCCCCGGGCAGTTCGGCCCGATCAACCGCGCGCCCTTTTCCTTGACGTGGTGGTACACCGGCACCATGTCGTTCACGGGCACGCCCTCGGTGATGCAGATGACGAGCTCGATGCCATTGTCGACGGCTTCGTAAATGGCATCCGGCGCGAAGCGGGCCGGGACGTAGATGATCGAGGTATTCGCCCCAGTCTTCTCGACCGCTTCCTTCACAGTGTCGAACACCGGCACGCCAGCGACCGTCTGCCCCTTCTTGCCAGGGGTCACACCGGCAACGACGTTCGTGCCGTACTCCACCATTTGCTGCGCGTGAAACGCGCCTTCGCGACCGGTAATCCCCTGAACGAGCAGGCGGGTATCGTTGCCAACCAGAATACTCACTGGGTTCTCCTTCCCCGAACGATTCGGGTGTGTCTTGCCGGTTCTCGCCTCTGGAGAGATGGGCAGCCAGCCTGCTGGCTACCGCTGCTCCGGCTTGATCACGAATGATCGGGTTGCCGATCTACGCTGCCTGACCGGATGCTGCCGCCACGACCTGCGCCGCAGCCTCGTCCATCGTGTCGACAGCGGTCAGCCCGTTCTCGGCGAGGATCCGCTTGCCTTCTTCGGCGTTGGTGCCGGAGAGCCGGACCACGATCGGCACGTTCACCTCGACCTGCCCGAGCGCCTCGCGGATACCGTTGGCAACCTCGTCACCGCGCGTGATGCCGCCGAAGATGTTGATCAGGATCGCTTTCACCGCGGGGTCGGCCGTCACCAGGCTGAAGGCCTTGGCGACCTGGTTCGCGTTCGCCCCACCGCCGACATCGAGGAAGTTGGCAGGCTCGCCACCATTCAGCTTCACGGCGTCCATGGTCGCCATCGCGAGACCGGCGCCGTTGACGATGCAGCCGATATCGCCATCGAGCTTGACGAAAGAGATGCCGCTGGACTTCGCGTCCAGCTCGGTCTCGTTCTCTTCGGCCAGATCGCGGAGCGCCTCGATATCCGGATGCCGGAACAGGGCGTTGTCATCGAAGCTCATCTTCGAGTCGAGCGCCTGCCAGTTGCCGTCGCCGGTGATGATCAGCGGATTAACCTCGACCAGCGTGGCATCTTCCTTAATGAAGGCATCGTAGAGTTGTTGGGCGATTTTCGCGAAACCGTTGACCTTGTCGGCGGGCAGGCCAAGCTCGAAACCGAGCTCCTTTGCCTGATACGGATGGAAGCCCAACTGGGGATCGGCGTTGATCTTGATGATCTTTTCCGGCGACGTACGGGCGACTTCCTCGATCTCAACGCCACCCTCGGCGCTGGACATGATCAGGATCTTGCGATTTGGCCGGTCAAGCACGACGCCGAGATAGAATTCGCTGGCGATATCCGCACCCTTGGTGACGAGCACCTTGTTGACCGTATGCCCCTTGATATCCATCCCGAGGATGGCTTCGGCCGCGGCACGGGCCTCGTCCGGATTGTGGGCGATCTTGATGCCGCCCGCCTTGCCCCGGCCCCCGGTGTGAACCTGGGCCTTGACCGCAACGGTGCCACCGAGCTCGGCCGCGATTTCGGCCGCCTCCTCCGGCGTCGACGCTACACGTCCCGGATTGACCGGAACGCCATGTTTCGCGAGAAGTTCTGCCGCCTGGTACTCATGGACATCCATTCCCCGAGCTGCTCCTTTGCGATCCCAAACCGTCTCCGGATCCAGGGTTTTGCCGGACCCGGCGCTCTGCTGGTCCTGCGTCATATCTGACAACTGATCGTAAGCATAACGCGATGTTGGAGGGTGCTGCACTGCAATTGCAACGCGAGGAATGCGCCGTTGTCATCGAATCCCGGGAGTGTCGGACATAATACGGGGTTTGGCTGCCGTCTGATGTGGCCACCGGTTGTATGCCAGGGCTCGACGTCCCGAATCGAGACGAAAGAGTTGCATTCAATGAACACTTGGAGGTGTGTTACCTACGATTCATCGGTGAGGTGTCCATTGTGTGGGGCACTCGTTTCGGCATGTCCAAAAGCAGTGGTTAACAAACAGTAGCGAAAACCGGAAGACTCCTGCTATACTGCAAGTACCGAGACGTCTCCAAGAGGTTGTGCTCGAACTGGTCACAGTCTGTACCACTTCGTGTTCCGTCCGTCGGAAGCGACTCGACATATTCATTTTCTTTTCACGGTTGTGTCGGGACGAGCCCGGCAAGAGAGGTTCAGGCGGAACATGAGTGATCGAACGCTGACATGCCGCGATTGCGGTCAGGAGTTCGTGTTTACAGCGGGTGAACAGGAATTTTACCAGCAACGCGGCTTCTCCGAGCCCCAGCGATGCCAGTCGTGCCGCGCGGCGCGCAAGCAGCAGCGCAACCAGGGTAACGGCGGCGGCGGATACGGCGGCTATGAGTCGTCCGGTGGATACTCCTCCGGTGGTGGCTACTCGTCTGGCGGCGGTGGTGGCTATTCCTCCGGCCCGCGCCAGCTCTATTCGGCAGTGTGCTCCGAGTGTGGCCGGGAGACCGAAGTCCCCTTCAATCCCACCCCGGGCAAGCCGGTGTACTGCCGCGAGTGCTTCCAGTCCCGCAAGTCGGGCTCGCGCTACAACTCCTACTAGGGAGTTGCGCGCAGGCGCATTTGCACAGACGATACAATCGGGTTGGGAGCATGCTCCCAGCCCGATTTTCGTTGCACGTTGGCCTTTGCCAGGATGCTCCTTCAACCATGATCCGTCGCATATTCAACCGCCAGTCTCAGCCCGATCCTCCGGATCCCGACCAATCATCGGGTCTGCTCGTCCGTCGCGGATCGCTTGCCGAACTCTGGCGACACCAGCCCCAGGATCGCGAGGATTTCGTGCGCTGGTATATGGACCCGGACATCGCGGTCCTGCTGCGGCATGACCTCCGGCCGCTGACCGAGATGCAGGCGCGAGGGTACTTCGATTCGATCGTGCTCCCCGCTTCGGCTGCCGGAACCGCCTGGGGCATCCACGATCGTGTGTCGGGAAACCTGCTCGGAACCACCGCGGTCACGCAGATCAACCGCCAGAACGGGAGCTGCCTCTTCCGGATCGTGATCGGCGAGAAACAGGCGTGGGGGCATGGCTTCGGATCGGACGCAACACGTTTGGTCACGGCCGAAGTCTTCGAGACACTCGGTCTTGACACGCTGAATCTCGAGGTGTTCGAGCACAACCCGCGCGCCGAGCATGTCTACCGCAAGATCGGGTTCGAGGAGACCGGTCGCAGCGTGGAGTGGGCCGGTTCCCGCCGGCTCGATGTGATCGCCATGACCCTGACGAAACGTCGCTGGCACGAGGTGAACGCGACCCTCCCCTGATTCGGACGTATACTCTGGGGTGTGGTTTCCTGTCAGGGGAAACCTGTCGCATTCACGATCACGCGATCACCGGAAACCACCGGCATACTCGTGTATGTCGTGGCGGGCGAATTGCGTCTGCGTTGCATCAACACGATCGATATCGCACCATTTCATTGCCGCGATTACCTGTGCCACGAACGTGCCCGTGCAGTCTGCTACATCAAGGAAACGCGTTATGACCGCCAGCAATGGCAAGACCACGCCTGATCGAACCCATCACGTTGCCCAAATTGGGCCGGTGCTCGCCCGCGTCCAGTCGCCAGCGGATCTCAAGGATCTCAAGCCGGCGGAGCTGACGCAGCTTGCTGCGGATGTCCGCGCCATGTTGATCGACTCCGTGACGACCACCGGCGGCCATCTCGGGGCGAGTCTCGGGACCGTCGAACTGGCCATCGCCCTGCACTATGTCTTCTCCTCACCAAAGGACAAGCTGGTCTGGGACGTCGGGCATCAGGCGTATACCCACAAGTTGCTCACCGGCCGACGCGATGCATTCGACACATTGCGGACGGAAGGCGGTATTTCCGGCTTTCTCAGCCGCGACGAGAGCTCGCACGATGCCTTCGGTGCCGGACACGCCTCCACCTCGATCTCGGCGGCGCTCGGGATGTGCGTCGCCGAGCAGCGCAAGCCGAAGAGCGAACGGGGCAAGGCAGTCGCCATTATCGGCGACGGCGCCCTGACCGGCGGGATGGCCTACGAAGGGCTGAATAACGCCGGGCACATGAATGTTCCGCTCATCGTGGTGCTCAATGACAACGAGATGTCGATTGCTCCCAACGTCGGCGCGATGAGCAAGTACCTCACTCGGCTGCGCACGGATCCGACATACAACCGGGCAAAGGACGAGCTCTCCGACCTTGTCGAGCGATTTCCGAAGGGTGGCAAGTTCGTCGAGCTTGGCAAGCGCGTCAAGGATTCGATGAAGGAGCTGCTCTACCACTCCGCCCTGTTCGAGGAGCTCGGATTCACCTATGTGGGTCCGGTCAACGGGCACAACATCCCCGACCTGATCTCGGCCCTGCGGGATGCGAAGGACTCGATCGACCCGATCTTCGTCCATGTCATCACCCAGAAGGGGAAGGGATACGAACCCGCCAGCGGCGATATCGAGCGGAGCCACGCGGTCAGCGCACCATCGACGCCTTCTCCGAACGGCGCGAAGGTCCCTGCTCCCGCACCGAAGTACCAGGATGTCTTTGCCCAGGCGCTGGTCGAGCTCGCGCGAGCGGATGACCGCATCTACGGCATTACCGCGGCCATGCCGTCCGGCACGTCGATGGGGAAACTCAAGATCGAATGCCCGGATCGCTTCTTCGATGTCGGGATTGCGGAGCAGCACGCGGTCACGTTCGCTGCCGGACTCGCCGCAGAGGGGCTGCGCCCGGTGGCGGCGATCTACTCGACCTTCCTGCAGCGGGCCTACGACCAGATCATCCACGATGTCTGCATCCAGCGGTTGCCGGTGATCTTCGCGCTCGATCGTGCGGGATTCGCCGGGGACGATGGCCGCACGCATCACGGGGTCTTCGATCTCAGCTACCTGCGTTGCATCCCGAACATGACGATCATGGCCCCGAAGGACGAAAACGAGCTGCGGCACATGGTGAAGACCGCGATCGACCATACCGATGGTCCGATCGCGATTCGGTACCCGCGAGGCGCCGGCCTCGGTGTGGACACCAGCGAGGTTATGCACTCCTTGCCCATCGGTAAGGCCGAAGTCTTGCGCGAGGGCGGCGATGTCGCCCTGATCGCGGTCGGCTCGATGGTGCAACACGCCCGGCAGGCGGCCGCCCGGCTTTCGGAGAACGGTATCTCCGCGACCGTCGTGAACGCCCGCTTCGTGAAGCCGCTCGATGAAGACCTGATCCTGCGACTGGCCGATGAAGTCGGCTGCGTTGTCACGGTGGAAGAGAACAGCAAGGTGGGCGGATTTGGCTCCGCCATCCTGGAGCTCCTCGCCGACCATGGCAAACAGGTGCCGGTGAAGGTGCTCGGCGTGCCGGATCACTTCTTCGAACAGGCGTCCCAGAATCGTCTCCGCGATCTGGCCGGTCTGGGCATCGAGAGTATCGTCAGCGCCGCGACCGAGCTCGTGACTTCGACCCCCGCACGATCGGATGCCGGCACGACCAATCCGGCACCATTCGCCACCAGTTGATCGGATCACATGGATTCTCACGACGCACCTGAGACCCGGCACGATGCTGCGGCGCTCTCCGAACGAAGTGACCAATCGGCCTTTGCCGAGCTCATGCGATCGGTCGTCCCCGGACTGACCGATCGGCAAATCGAACAGCTTATGACCTACCGCGACATGCTGCATGCGCGGAATCAGGTCGTGAACCTGACGGCGGTCCGTGACTTCGAGGGGATCGAGCGCCGGCTGGTCCTCGAGAGCCTGCGCCTGCTCGACCGCGTGCGCGTGCTTGCCGCCAGCGATGCCCCCCGCATCATGGATTTGGGCAGCGGCGGCGGCATTCCCGGAGTCGTCCTCGCGATCGCGATGCCAGAGGCAACCTTCACGTTGCTCGATGCAACGGGGAAGAAGGTTGCCTTCCTGCAGGATTGTATCGACGAGATCGGGCTTCCCCATGCCCGGGCGGTGCATGGCCGGGCCGAAGAGCTGGCCCACCAGCTCGAATGGCGCGGCGCATTCGATGTCGTGACCGCCCGGGCGGTCACCTCGCTTTCCGCCTTGCTCGAGCTCGGGTTGCCGTTCGTCCGGATCAACGGTTGGCTGGCATTGCCGAAGGGACCGGAGATCGACGACGAACTGAAGATCGCGGCGAAAGCGGCCAGCAAGCTTGGCGGAACCATCACAGAGGCATCATTCTTGCCTCATGTAGGATCATTGGTGGATACGCGGCTGGTGCTGGTTCGGAAAGAAAGCCCGACGCCCGGACACTTCCCCCGCCGCGCTGGCCTTCCCGCCCGGGCTCCGCTCGGGAGCGAACACGACCGCCCGGACAAGCGCGTGCGGCGCGGTAAATCGAAGCGATCATGATCAGCCCAGGGAGCAACCGCCCGGTCATACCGTCATCGAGCCGGTTGTTCTATCGCAAGGAAAAACTTCGCGGAGCATGTTGGGAATACGAAATATCGGGTGGCTGGCTCGAGATTCCCGACGGAGAGACCGTGCGTCACATTCTGAGGCACTCGTTTTCCTTTTATCGCCCGCGGGACGCCACGATCCGGACCACGGAAGGAACCGAGATGGTCCGGCGGGCCGGAGCCGAGCAATGGTTTTTTCCGGATCGCTGGTTTTCGTTGCTCCGGTTCACCACCGACGACGATCGCACCATCGGCTACTACGTCAATTTCTCGTTGCCGCTGCAGGTCGTTCGCGAGAACTACTACAGCGATACCGACCTTGAGCTCGACCTCTGGCTGGATCTGGACGGGACGCTTACCGAGCTGGATCGCGACGAGTACGAGGATGAGATTCGCAGCCACCGATTGACGCCGGAATGGGCCGTGCATGTGGAAGAAGCCGCGAGCAGCGTCACGCTTGCCGTCCAGCACTCAATCGCCGCTCACGGCCATAATATCGAGCAAACCCGCGATCCCATCTTCGGTATCCCCGAGTTCATCCTGCTGTCGTGATGCTGGACGAAGTCTCGCCGCATCCGGTGCCGGTGAGGTGCGGTCCCTAGCAATGTCGGCGTCCTGAACGACCTTTCCTGCACCTTGTCCCGAACGTAACGTCTGTGCGAGACAACGTGGTGCCCGCCACTGACGCGATCCAGTTGCGTCACACTTCTTCCAGACCGCAGCGAATTGCACACTGGTTGACGCGGCCCTGGACATCAGACGTAGGGGCGGATGGTCCGCAGGACTCGCCGCCCGATCGGCGCCCGTAGGGCGTCGATGAATGGATGACCAGGTCAACCACTCTGCAAATAGCTCTCATACCGAATCCGCCTGAATGCTCGCGGGTCTCCGTGATGCCACTCTGCACGCATGGTTCTGGGCATGTCTCGGGCACAGGACCCGGGATACGTAGTGCGGATCGGTGGGGATCGGGAGGTGCCACGCGCTGCACGTTGGTAGCACCGACCCAACGGGGTCCCGGTAGCACCGGGCCGCAGTGCCCGGTGTCATGGCACAACGGCTCATCACCGTCGTCCACCACCGTCGTCCACCGACCCCTCCGGGTCGGTGCTACCTACTATGGGCAGATCTCGGGCACCGGACCCGGGACGATGAGGTTTGCACGGGCGACGACCCACCCTCGTTCATCCGGATTTCGTATGACTGGAGCGATGCTCGACCCATTCGCTGCGTTCAGGGCAGGCTCGGGCGCCGCTCTCGCTTTTCGCCCGCTACCCCACCTGATTGTCACCCCGAACGCAGTGAGGGATCCCCCGGCACCGCAGCGCCGGTCTCTCCACGGCGCTGCCTCTGGCAGAGTCCGAACCCATGATGCGCACAACGCCAATGTGGAGAGACGGTAACAGGGGCACATGGTGATCGACATCTACGGATGCCGATAGGGCGGCGAGCCTTCGGCCGACCGCCCCTACGTGCGTGGTCGTTGCAGCGAGTCACAGAGTCATGAACGCGCTGTAAGCGCATCAGACCAGGACGCACACATAAAGACCCTACGTGCGACGTCCAGGGCCGCGTCAGCCAGTGTGCAATTCGCTCTACCCCAACGGCCGACCGGAGTTAACAACAAAAACCCCGGTACCTCATGGAGGTCCGGGGGGTCTGTGTCGCATGGTAGCCCGTAGGGGATTCGAACCCCTGATCTCCGCCTTGAGAGGGCGGTGTCCTAGGCCGCTAGACGAACGGGCCAAGCGCAACGTTCGCTATCCTACTACACCCCGCCGGGAAGTGCAATGGAAACGGTCAGGCGCTCCGCTCGTCAATCGGTTCATCGAGCAATTCGCCCACCAGATCGAGCAATTCATCGACATCGAATGGCTTTCGCAACAGTGGAATATGCTTGCGCGGTGATCGGTTGAGATTGGCGCTCATCAGGATCACCTTCGGCGCGATTTTTTCGGGTCTCGAACTCACGAAGTGAACCACATCGTGCCCGCTCGCGCCCGGCATCAGGACATCGGAGATCACCAGTTCCGGCGGATCGCGGCGCAGGATCTCGATCGCTTCCCGTCCATCGAATGCCGGAGTGACGAGATATCCTTCATCCTCCAGCAAATCACGGATGAAGGCAACGATCGGCCGCTCATCATCAACGACAAGGATCGAGTGCGGCCCCGATGATACCTGTCGCGCTCTCATACTGGCATCCTCGGAGGAATCGTCTCCTTTTGAATATGCTCTCATGACAATTAAACCTGACGTGCAGATGTCCTCACCCCACCTGCTTTCGGAATTTCTCGTCGTCGGCCCTCAGGTCGACGACCACGATCCTCTATGCAACCCTCGTGCCAAAAATGGCACGCCCGTCGAACGCTTCAATATGTGGGACGGGATGCGCCCAGGACTACGGCGCAAGCCGGTGGATCGACCAGCGGCCATCCTCGCCGCGATCGTAGCGGATGCGGTCATGCAGCCGGTTCGGGCGGCCCTGCCAAAACTCGATGGTTTCCGGCACGATCCGGAATCCGCCCCAGTGATCGGGGCGCTCAAGCGTCATCTGCCCCTCGAGCTCGTGCGTTGCCATCGCGAAATGCTCCTCCAGCCACGCGCGGTCGGGCACGACCTGGCTCTGTGGCGAGACGATCGCACCGATCTGGCTGCCACGAGGGCGACTGTGGAAGTACGCGTCGGATTGCTCCGGAGAGAGTTTCTCCGCGATGCCGGTGATCCGGACCTGCCGCTGAAGCGTCGGCCAGTAAAACAACGCTGCGATCCGGGGATGCGCCGCGATTTCCTGCCCCTTCTGGCTGTCGTAGTTCGTGTAGAACTCGAACCCACCCGGCCCGAACGCCTTCATCAGCACCACGCGGGACGATGGCTGGCCATCCGCGCCGACGGTCGAAACCATCATCGCGTTCGCTTCACCGGGACCAGCGGCGATCGCCTCGTCGAACCAGCGGGAAAACTGGGCGACCGGATCGCTATCGATCTCGGTATCACCAAGCACATCAAGCTCATACGACATTCGCATCGAGGAAAGTGATCTCGTCATGTATGCTCGTATCCAGAACGTCAGGAGAAGGGCCGCACACGGCTCGCCGCCAGCTGTCGATTCGACGAAATCCGTGCCACAATCAAGCATACGCGACGATTCACCTTCGCGGTGCGATCGATCCGGCACACCTGTCTCCAGTACACGGGAGTCTCCCGAATGAACCGTTTCCTGTTCCGAAGCGTCCTACCTTTGGCCGTCGGTGTCGCGATGTCCATCACATCGGTCGTACACGCAGACGCTGCCTGCGAGCTCTCACCGCTCAGGTTGCCGCTCTTCGACGGCACACCCGTTGCCGAGCTGGCGAATCCCTCCACTCCGGCTGCGGTGCCGGATATCGATGAGGCCGAGATCCAGTCCGCCCTCGAGCAATTCGCCGCCTGCACCAACACGGGCGACCCAAGGCTCGCGTGGGCGATGTTCAGCCCGCACTGGTTCGCGACGACATTCTCCGATCCGACGGTGCACTACCTGCCTGCATTCGAGCAGATGCTCGCCGGGCCTCGGGTCGTCCATGATTCACCGCTGCAGCTGGCGGGCGTCGACGCGGTCACGCCTCTCCCCGATGGCCGCGTCGAGGTCACGGCCACCTACACTTCGGGTGATGAGAGCTGGACGGATATACTCACCCTTGTCGTAATTGACGGGAACTGGATGATCGACGACGCACACCCGAGCACTCCGGCACAGTAGTAGGCCACGAAAGAGAGAAACAGCATGGTTACACTCCGGCAAGCCCCGCCCCGATCCGAGGATGAGGGAATCGGACTCAAGCAACACGACCTCGAAATCCTGCAGGAGATCGAGCGGAAGCTCCTCTGGCTTTCGACGCAGATCGTCCATCACGCCAACAATGTGCGGGAGAATCCGGACAAGCCGACGAAGGTCGGCGGGCACCAGGCCAGCTCGGCATCCGTCATCACCATCCTCACTGCGCTCTATTTCCATTGGCTGGAGGCCGGCGATCGCGTTTCGATCAAGCCGCATGCCTCCCCCGCCTTCCACGCCGCCCAGTACCTGCTCGGGAATCTCGACCGAAAGTACCTGACGACGCTTCGCGAGATCGGCGGGTTGCAATCCTACCCATCCCGGACCAAGGATCCGGACCCCGTCGACTTCTCGACCGGGTCGGTCGGGCTCGGTGCCGTTGCCCCGGCCTTTGCGGCGCTGGCCGGTCAATACGCCCAGAGCCACTTCGGGGAGGTCACGTCCTCCCGCTTCATCTCGTTGATCGGCGATGCCGAGCTCGACGAGGGCAACGTCTGGGAGACCGTCGCCGAGGATACGATCCACGGCCTCGGCAACGTCGTCTGGATCATCGACCTCAACCGGCAGAGCCTCGACCGCGTGATCCCCGGCATCAAGGCAGCACGGCTCAAGGCGCTTTTCGCCGGAGCCGGATGGCACGTGCTGGAGGCGAAATACGGCACCTCACTTGAAGAGGTCATGAACGCACGCGGCGGGGACGCCCTGCGCGAGCGTATCGACGACATGCCGAACGAGGAGTACCAGGCGCTGATCCGTATCACCGACGGGACAGAGCTCCGACGACGGCTGGCGGATGTCGCCGATGCCAGAAACCACCGTGCCATCCTCGCCGCGGTCGCGGACGTCGCGGACGACGCGCTGCCGGCGCTGATCGCCAACCTCGGCGGGCATGACCTGCCGAAGCTGATTCAGCTCCTGAACGAGGCCGACGCGCTCAATGACCGGCCGGTGGTGATCTTCGCCTACACCGTCAAGGGCTACGGCCTACCGCTGGCGGGAGATCCCCTCAACCACTCGCAATTGCTGACGCAGGGCCAGATGGAAGCCTTCCGGAACGAGATGGGAATCGATCCGGACGACCTGTGGGCGGGATTCGAGCCGGAATCCGAGGCCGGGCAACTCGTCGCGGCACGGGCGAGCACGCTGAAACAGGAAACCTCCTCCCCCGGCACGCTGACTGGCACGGTGCCGTCATCGATCGACACCCGCCACAAGGGCCGGACATCCACGCAGGAGTCATTCGGCCGGGCCGTCATCCGGCTGGGCGAGATTCCCGGCCTCGGCGAGCGCATCGTCACCATGTCGCCTGACGTCGCGACATCGACGCATCTCGCGGGCTGGATCAACAAGGCCGGCGTCTACGCGCCGGAGGAGCAACGCGACTACGAGACGGCGAAGCAACGCATGTTGCACTGGCTGCCGTCCCCGACCGGGCAGCACATCGAGCTGGGCATCTCCGAGATGAACCTCTTCATGGCGCTCGGTCAATTCGGACTCACGGAGGAGCTCTCCGGTCAGCCGCTCATCCCCATCGGCACCGTCTACGATCCCTTCGTCTGCCGCGGGCTCGACGCCCTTATCTACAGTCTCTATATCTCCTCGCGCTTTATCTTCGCGGGAACCCCGGCCGGCGTCTCGCTCAGCCCGGAAGGCGGCGCGCACCAAAGCTCGGTGACGCCCTCCCTCGGGATCGAGCTACCGAACCTCGACTTCTACGAACCGGCATTCGGACGGGAGGTCGACTGGATCCTGCTGGAGGCGCTGCGCCAATGCACGGATCGCGCGCACGGTCGCTCGTCATACCTGCGGCTCTCGACGAAGCCGGTCGATCAGGCCTTGATGGACGATGTGCTGAGTCGCCTTGGGGAGGCTGAGTTGCAGCGACAGGTGGTTGCCGGAGGGTATCGCCTGATCGAAGGACAGCAAGCGGTGCCGGATGCCCCGGCTGCGGCCCGGGTCCAGATCGCGGCGGGCGGCATCATGATCCCGGAAGCCGTCGAGGCCGCCAGACGGCTCCATGAGGAGGGCGTTGCCGCAACAGTGATCAACGTCACCAGCCCGCAAAAGCTCTACGCCGCAGTCCGGACCGCGCGCAAGGCGCAGTTGGAGAACGCGTACAGTCCGCTCGATTTCGGCCACCTGGCGACGCTGCTACCGCGTTCCGAGCGGCGTACACCGATCGTGACGGTACAAGACGGCGCATCCCATTCCCTCGCCTTCCTCGGCGGCGTCTGGGGCTCTCCCGTCGTCCCGCTCGGCGTGGACGAGTTCGGTCAATCCGGCGCGCGTCAGGCCGTGTACGAGGTGATGGGCATCGATGCCGACGAGATTTTCAACGCCGCCTTGCTGGCACTGGACCTCGCCGAGGATCAGGCATAAAGAAGAGAAGAAAACTCCTCTACAGCGGTTTGCAGGAAGGTTGCGAGGCTCACCTCACGGGGTGTAGGGGCGGGCGGTCCGAAGGACTCTCCGCCCATCGACTCCCTACGGGAGTCGATCACCACGTGACCATGTCAACCTTCTTGCAAACCGCTGTAAGGAATCCGGATGAACTGTGGTGGATCTTTGCCGGTGCGGACTTCGTAGTCTCGGGTCCTGTGCCCGAGACATGCCGCGGAGCGGCATCACGGTGACCCGCGATCGACCATCCGGATTCGGTATGAGGCATAACGGTAAGGGCGGACTCTTGAGTCCGCCCTTACCGTATCAATCTCGCTGCACTGGACGGCCGGCATCGCCGTCCAGGTCACTGCCCCGCTTCAGGTGTGGCGATCGGCGTCGTGTTCCCGGCCAAAATCTCGAGGATTTGCCGCAGGCGCTCCTGTTCCTGACCGTAGGTCGTCCAGTCGCTGCTCTGTTGCGCCTTTTCCGCCCGATCGAGGGTGTTCAAAGCTTCGTCCGCGAGTTGCTCCTGGCTCATCCCCGCAAGGTCGGCCGGAACCGCCGTTCCTGTAGTGGCCGACGGCGTCCCGGACGCATTGGGCTCGCCTGCCTGACCGACCGCGACATCCGGGTTCTCCTCAATCGAGTCCACCGAATCCGCATTCGGGTCTGCCAGGGCCGCGATGGCCTCCGGCAAGGTCGGCCGCATCACCACCTGCTGGTCGGTGGCGACGATCACCCGCGCCAGGCGGGGCGCGCTCGCCGAGGAACCCGTCGCCTGCAGGTAGAGCGGCTGGATGTAGAGCATCGCGTCGTTGACCGGGATCACCAGCATGTTGCCACGGATCACCTCCGAACCACCCTGACCCCAGAGCGTGATCTGCTGCGAGATATCCGGATCCTGATTGATCTGCGCCTCGATCTGACGCGGTCCGTAAACGGTAACCTGGCGTGGATACCGGTAGACGCGCATCGTCGTCACGCCGGTGTCGTCGGCGGTTCCGGCAAACCAGGCCGTCATGTTGTGCCGGGTCTGCTGCCCACCAGGTGTGAAAGGAACAGTGAGGGCGAAGACGGATTCGGTCTCCCGTGGCAGCGCCTGGCTGACGAAAAACGGCTCCATCGGCTTCACCTGTCCATCATTTTGCGTTTCCTCGGCCACGGTCCACTTGTCGTCGCCGTCATACCAGGTTCGGGCGCTATCCATGTGGTAATCACTCCAGACCTCGGCCTGGGCAGTGAACTGGATCTCCGGATAGCGGAAATGTTCGCGGATTTCGGCCGGTGCTTCGGAAACCGGGGTGAAGAGCCCGGTGTAGATGTCACCCCAGGCATCCGCGATCGGATCCGCCTCGTCCGTGCGGTAAAAGGTGATGTTTCCGTCGTAGGCGTCGACCACTACCTTCACGCTATTGCGGATGTAGTTCTTGCCGTCGTACCTCGTCGCCTGCGGGAAGCGCGAGCTGGAGGTGTAGGCGTCGATCACCCAGTAGAGGCGGCCATTGGCGATGACGGCGTATGGATCGTCGTCGTAATCGAGGAACGGCGCGATCTTCTCCGCGCGATCGAGGACATTGCGCTCCAGCACGAGCTGCGAATCGCCGGTCAGGCGGCTGCTGAGCATCACGTTCCGGTCGCCCAGTGTCAACGCGGCGAGCGCCCGCGTGAAAGGATTCCCGAGCCCGATCGAGCCATGGGCGTCTCCCTGGAATCCCTGATCCCCTTCGGCGCCGGCCTCGACAAGTCCGGTCGTCTCCTTCTGGTCGGTGTGGAGGATGATCCAGTCCAGGTCGCTCTCGCCGAAGTACACCTCGGGGCGCTCCAGAGCGAGCGCTGGCGGACCTTCCATCGGGATACCGCTCGCTAGGAACGGCGGCCAACCGTCGGACGAAACCTCGCTCACCGGACTCACGACGACGCCATACCCGTGGGTATAGACGAGGTGCGTGTTCGTCCACGTGCGACGGTTCTCGACGAGCCCGTTGAGATCGAGCTCGCGAACGCCGATCAGCACCTGCACCTTCTGCCCGTCGATGGTGTAGCGATCGACATCGATGTTCGGGAATGTGTAGAAGGGCACGAACGTCTGCACCTGCTCGTACACCGGCTGCACGACCCGGTAATCCCAGATGCGCACGTTATCGAGCGGCGGTTGATCGGTCGAGAGTTGGGAGGGGTCGATCTGTTCCTGTCCGGTCAGATCGTACATGCGCACATCGTCCAGCCCGAATCCGGTGCGGGTCATCTCAATATTACGGCTGATGTACTTCTCCTCCCGCCGGAACTCGTTGGGGTCGACGATCGTCTTCTGCACGATCACCGGCAGGAACGGCGTCACGACCAGCGCCAGCACGACCCAGCCACCGATGAGACCGCCGAGCCATTTCGGATTGCGCAGGATGAACCCGGACAGCAACCCGATGGCTACTGCCGCCGAGACCAGGGCCATCAGCCAGTTCACCGGCCGCACGATGTTGACGTCCGTGAAGCCGGGACCGATCACCACCCCGCGCGAGGAATAGACGAGCTCGTACGTGTTCAGGATGTACCGCACCGCGACCACGAGCAGTCCGGCGCTGATGAGCCCGCTGATGTGACGCAGCGCTGCCATCGGCACATGGCTCCACGACCGGAACCGCACGCCGAGCCGAATGACGTAGACGAACCCGACCGCGACAATCGTCACAGCGAGGATCGCCAGCAAGCCGGTGGTGATCCCGTGGAAAACCGGCAGCGTGAAGATGTAGAAGCCTGCGTCGCGGTGGAACGTCGGGTCCTTCACATCGAAGGCCCTACCGTGTACCGCCAGCATGATGTCCTGCCAGTGCTGGCTGGTCACGTATCCGGCGACGAGCGCGACGAGAACCGTCGCCAACCCGGAAAGTACCCGAAGGACGGTGCGGCTATAGCGACTGACCCGCCCCTCGGATTCTTGCCCTTCCCGGGTGTTTCGCAGGGCGAGGCGGACGTTGACCCAGAAAATCAGCCCGGCGATGATCCCGCCACCGATGAAGCTGACCGCCTGCGAAACGTAATTAGTCACGATCACCGAGCGGTATCCGACGCTGCCGAACCAGAGCCAGTTGATCCAGAACGGCGCGGTGACCATCATGATCACGATGAACGCGACCACGATCGCCGCCGCGATCAGGCTGCGTTTGGTAGACGGTGATATATGGAAGCTCGGCTTGCGGAACCGCGATGCCGCGCCTTGCCCGCTCGACCCCGACTGTTGTCGTCTGCGAAATACCAAGCGATCTCCCTTCCCGGCATATGTCGAATCACGCCGTGCAACCGGCCAGATGTACGAAACTCACGCGTTCACGGCACGTTGGCACTGCTCACCTGGAAATTCACCGTGCATGGCCCCCGTGCTACGATCTGTGAGAGCATACCGCACGCGATGCTCTCCCTGAAGCTCGATCACCACCAGACGGATATGTTTCCCGCATGCCATCCCCCCACATCGCTACCCTTCCGGCAACGATTTCCACCACCGTCCAGAGTCTCGGTAGCGGCAGCTCCGGCAATTCGTTCCTGATCACCACGCCGGAAGGCACGGTGATGATCGATTGCGGCGTCGGGATTCGGACGATCACGAAGGCGTTGCGCGAACGGCAGATGACGATCACCGACATCGACGCGATCTGCATCACGCACGAGCACAGCGACCATATCCGCACCCTGCCGAAGGTGATTCACGCCGAAGCCGAGCTTTACGCCACCGGTGGCACAGCGATCCGCAGCGCATTGCCCCGGATGCAACACACCTGCGCCACCGCGGAAAACCCGGTTACGATCTGCGGGCTCACGATCTGGCCACTCCCCGTTTCGCATGACGCGCTCGAACCGTGTGGTTTCATGGCGGAGCTTCCGGACGGATCGAGAATCACGATGCTTACCGACCTCGGGATCTGGAGCGATTCGCTGCGGGACTTCGTGCGTGCCAGCGACCTGATCATCCTCGAAGCGAATCACGATGAGGAGATGCTTCGCTACGGTCCCTACCCCGCCTATCTGAAGCGGCGGGTGGCCTCCGATGTCGGGCATCTCTCGAACAGGCACTGCGGTCTCGCGCTCGGCGAGGCGTTGCGCGGAACATCGCACGAGCCGGCGATCTGGCTGGCGCATCTCTCGGAGCACAACAACCGTCCCGATCTCGCGGAAGAGACCGTTCGGACGGAGCTACGCCGCAACGATCTCGACCTGGACGTCCGTGCCCTGCCGCGGAAATCGCCCGGCGACATCTGGACACCCGCCCGGCGCACCGGTCGGCGGGCAACCTTCGAGCGCGCTCCGGTCGTCAAGGCAGAGCAATTGGGCTTCGATCTTCTCTAAATAAAAGATGGAATCTGCAGAGCCGCTGGCAGCGGTGCCCGGGAGGACCCACATCCGGCATTATGTAGTCCCGGGTCCTGTGCCCGGGACATGTCGCGAAGCGACATTATGGCATCTCTCAACGCATCATCCGGCTTCGGCATCGTCAACCGGCCGACGACACAGGAAGTGCCGTTTGACCTCGCGAAATCCGAGCGATTCATACAGCGAGCGAGCCCCGCTTCCATTATCCGCATCGGTAAAGAGCCGGTTCTGCGTGACGCCAGCGTCGATAAGCGCATTCAGGCTGTCGATCAGAAGCGCTGAGGCAATCCCCCGTCGTCGATAGGCCTTTCGCACGACCACTTCGTGGATCACTCCGACACCGTTCCGCTGCTGGCTGACGACGAGCCCGGCGACCTCGCCGCCATACACTGCACCGAGCACCCGGAAAGACCCGCTCCCGTCGAACCAGGGATGCCGGAATCCGTCAAAGTCGGCCTCGCTCTCCTCGGTCGCCAACGGCGAATCGCTGTACGCATCTTTCCACGCAGCATACGCTGCCCGTGCGTCTTCAGCTCCCAATTCCGAGATGCGGATTCCTGAAGCCAGGGGTCTGTCTCGCTGGATCGGAACCGGCCTCGCAGCCATATCGCTCAACGAACGAACGACGGCATACCCCTCGGAATCCATCAAGCGTTTTGCGCGCGCCTCGGTGCTGGAGACGTTGGTCGCGATCACCGCCGATGACTCCGCGTCATCTTCCCTGGCCAGTTCGCGAATACGCTCCCGGGCCTTCTGGACGAGCAGTCTGCCAATGCCCTGCCCGCGCCATTCGGGATGAACGAGTCCCAGATGCAGGTAGACTCTCACGCCCTGCGCTTCATTCCATCGCCACAGGACATGCACATATCCGACGATCTCATCGTTGACGATCGCAAGGATGAAATCGGGGTTCCCTATGGTCCGATCCAATGGAAACACCCGGGCAAGTTCGTTCGCATCAGGGATTCGCTCGCGTGCCGATACGGGATCGACCCTGTCCACAATCGCGGCGGTTCGATGCATGTTTCCGAGCACATCGAGGTCGGACAGCGATTCCAGCCCGCGAAGCTCAACGGCAGATGCCATCATGAGGTCCTGTCCGGTAAAAATCGGCGCGCCTAGACGCCGCCAGTCGTCATCCCACGAATGGCAACGCCGACGATGAAGAGGGCGACGAGGCTGTAGATCAGCAATCCCTCCCGCGGATTACGCTCGCGCATGTAGCTCCAGGCGAATGGCAGCACCAGAATCGCCGTCGCACCGTAAAGGTAGTGCACCGACTGGCCAGGACGGAATCCGTCGGTCAGCAGCGCGACACCGAGTAATACCTGGATGGCAACGAGCACCTGTCCGATGACCAGCGCGCCAGCAATATTCCCGCCAAGCACACCGCCACGGATGTACTCGAAGAGTCCCCACAGACCCACAAAGAGGAAAAACAGCATGACCGTGTTCGCCAGGCGGTCATGAAGCATCAGGATGACATCCATAGGTTTCGACATTCCGGAGAGAGCACGCATGTGCCGGGAGCAGCACGCCCGCCGCTCGCGATCGATGTGGGGAGTATAAACGTCTCTCCCCGCCCATTCCTGCCCGGTTTTCCCGCTTGTGGCATGGAGGTCGCATCGCCGCACGCCCTGGTGCTGATGACAACGTCCGTTGACGCCCGCAACGTACATACACTATTGACACTCTCGTTCGAGAGAGCGTACAATCCGACCGTACAGTCTGGTGCGTACAGTGTTTTCGCCGCAGACAAACAGCGCGTCTGTCGATCTCTGCTCACGTGAATGAGCTTGTCCTGAAAGGAGTCGTCGTGGAGTCCGAGCCTCGAGACTATCAGGAGGTCATGGACAACGCCCTGCAGCTCGTCTACAGCCATCATTACCGGTTGGTGTCCCAGCTCATGCCTGAGGCCTTCCAACCGCTTTCGCTGGAGCAGCTTCGCAACGGGCCGTTGGGACAGGACCTTCTCCGCCTCGCACGTCTGGCACGCGGCCAGATTCGTGAACCCAAGGATCAGGTGCTGGAAGCCATCGATTCGGTGGTGCAGCTCCTCTTTTGGCCGGCCGCGGCGGAGGACTACTCCGTCCCTCGCACATTCTGGGATACCGACCTGGGCCGGATGCTCGCACTTGCGAAGTACCGCGCCTTCGAGCCGAACGAGCTGGTCAGCATCGGCAACGCCGCCCAACAGCTCGGCGTCACCCGGCCGACCATCTATCGCTGGATGGACGACCGCACGCTCAACTACGTGCGCGATGACATGAGCGGTCGCACCTTCGTTGTCCGCCGGGATATCGACACGCTCAAGCGCGTCGCCCAGGAATTCGAAGGGCAATTCTGATCGATCGCGCCGAACAGGACTCCACGATCGCGTGACAGGGGAACACGGTTACGCATCTTTGAGGGGTGGGGACCACCGATTCGGATGGAGCAAAGGGGCTGGTGCATCGCGCACCGGCCCTTTTGCTGTCCCGACCGACGTACCACATTGTAGTCTCGGGTCCTGTGCCCGAGACATGCCGCGCAGCGGCATCCACGGCACGTTTGCCCGAATCGTGGCAACGTTTATGAGGATCGCGAATATCGACCTGCGGTCGATGTCTCGGGCACGGGACCCGAGACTACAGGGATCGCGTTCGTAAGGATATTCTGATTCCCTACACTCGCCGGTACCCGCTCAGGTCATCGACGGCGACCAGCTTGCCACCGCGCACGTAGAGTTTGGGCAACCGCGGCGCGAGCCCGGTCATCAACTCATGCGGGATCGTATTCGCCTCGATCGCCAGTTCCTCAAGGGTCGGCGCGGAGGGCGTCTCGTCCGTCCCGTTACCGACGATCACGACGCGCTGCCGCGTCTTTGCCGGCAGATCATCCGGCAACAACAGGATCGTCTGGTCCATGCACACCCGGCCGATGACGTTCGCTCGCGTCTCACTGATACTCATCCAGCCTCTGGAGGATAACGAACGCAGGTAGCCGTCCGCATACCCGATCGGCACCAACGCCCCGCGAGACCTCCCCGCGGCCGTCCACGTACCACCGTAGCCGACACGATCGCCTGGCTCCAGCGGGATGACCCGTGTCACCCGGCTGTGAACGGTCAGGATCTGCTTCATCTTCCCATTGCCAGGCAGCGGAATATGCGGTGCCGGCCGCACGCCGTACATCGCGAGACCTGGCCGCACCATATTGCGGTGATATTCGGGAAACTGGACCGTCGTCGCGCTGTTTCCGACATGGTGCACCGGCACCTCGATCCCCGCGTCGCGCAGGTTCTGCACGCACTGATCGAAGACGCGGACCTGCTCGTGCGCCGAGGTCAGGTCGATCTCATCGGCGCATGCGAGATGCGTCATCAGTCCCTCGAGCTTCAGCTCGGGATGAGACATGATCTCCCTGGCGGATGCGACCACCGAATCCGGGGTGACACCGAACCGACGCATCCCCGTATCGATCTTCAGATGGACTTTCAACGGCTCCTTGCGCTGTTGCATGCGGACGATCCGGGCAAGGCCGCGCGAGAACGGGATATCGCTCATCACGATCTGCATGTCCATGCCGACCGCGCGGTCCATCTCCGAGGCACCCATCGGCCCGAGCACGAGGATGGGCGCCGTGATCCCGGCCTTCCGCAGGACCGCGCCTTCATCCACCGTGGCCACAGCGACCATGTCCGCGCCATTCTGGAGGATGGTTTCCGACACGGGAATCGATCCGTGCCCATACCCGTTCGCCTTGACCACGCCGGTGATCTTCGTGCCAGGCTCCACATGGGCCCGCAGCGCCTGCATATTCGTGGCAAGCGCATCCAGGTCGATCACGGCGAACGTCGGTCGACCCTGCCAGTTTTCGATAACGTCCCGAAGACTCATACGTCCTGGTTCTCCATCTCGGCGATGACGCGCACGAGATCCTTTCGCGAAACGATGCCGAGATAGGTTCCATTCGCGTCGACGACCGGCAATGGATGGACATCGCGCTCGAGCATCACCGAGGCGACCTCGTTCAGGGTCGCATCACTCCGGATGCTGATCACCGGCGCCGACATCAGCATGCGGGCATTGGTCGCCAGCGCCCGCCGGATCTCTTCCTCGTAGAGCCGGCCAGCATCGGCGATGAAGATCGCATCCAGCCACGGCACCGGTGTCGGCGCTTCGACATCCGCCTGACGAGCGATGATGTCGCTCTCGGTGATGATGCCGACGATTTCGCCATTCTCGACCACGGCAACGCCTGCCGCATCGTAGGTGACCATCGCCTTGCAGACGAAGGCGACGGTTGCGTCCGGGCTGACTGCCGGGATATCGGCATTCATGATACTGGTGACGACGGGATCGCGGTCCGCGCCCCTCTGTGGCCGGGATGTCATGTCCTGATCCATCGACGGTGCTCCCTTCATTGCGAGCGATGTGATTCGATTACCTGGCCAACAGCGCCAGTTGATGGCCGATCGCATCCGGCAGATCGGTAGCGATCACTCCGAGTGGTCCAAAACGTTCCTCGATCTCCCGCGCGGCGCGGGATCCGGCATACAGGGCCAGACCGGCTGCGTCGAGCGGCGCGAGCCCCTGCGCGAGAAACGCGCCAACCATGCCGGACAGCACATCGCCGCTTCCGGCGGTCGCCAGCGAGACAGGCGCATCGGTGGCGATCACCGCGTGCTCGCCGTCCGACGCGACGGGATAGCCAGCCTTCAGCAACACGGCCTGCCGCCATTTCGCGGCGTACTCACGCGCCACTCCCTCGGGATTCGCGACGATCTCGCTGGTCTCGAGTCCCGTCAATCTGGCCATCTCTCCCGGATGTGGCGTCAGGAGGCAGCGCCCTGCCGGCACATGCGTCCACCACTCATCCTGCTTCGCCAGCCAATTCAGCGCGTCAGCATCGAGCGCGATTCGCAGGTTCCCGTTCGCGAAAAGCGCTGGCTGCTTCGCGGGTTCGTCCGGCGCGATCGAGCTGCCAAAACCGATTCGGGCTCCCCCGTTGCCGAGCTTGTGACCAAACCCGAACAAGGCGCCAAGAAAGTGATCGGTAAGCTCATCATCGCCCAGACCCGGACCGATGACAACCGCCTTCGACTTCTCCAGATACGGTTCGAGACGCTCGACAGCGCGACGCGCCGACCCGGGGGCATCGGTCTCGGGGATCAGGATATGCGCGACTTCCGGCATCGCCCCGGCGAGCATCGAGATGACACCGCGGCCGGAGGCGAGATAGACGATGCCCGCGCCAGCGCGACCGGCCGTCCGGCTCGCCAGCCAGGCGGCGCCAGTCAGCGACGGAGATCCGGCGACAACGACGAGGCCACCGACCTTCCACTTGTGCGTGCCGATCTCTCGCGTCGGCAACACCTTCCGGGCGAATGTCTCGTCCGCGCGAACCGAATTCGCCATGTCGTCATTCCTTCCCGTTACCCGACGTCAGGATGTCGTCGGGAGACAACCGCGATCCTTTGCCGGTGCCGACGACAAACGCCATCGCATCGGTGCGGGAATGGGTCAACGAGATGCTGAACTCGGTCAGACCGAGCTGGCGTGCCCGTTCGGCGGCTCGCCCGTGGAGGATGAGGACCGGCTTGCCCCGCCGATTCGGCAACACCTCCATCTCCCGCCAGCGAATCCCGATGATGCCGGTGCCCAGCGCCTTGGAGGTCGCCTCCTTGGCGGCGAAGCGGGCGGCGAGCTCGTCGACTCGCGTGCCATACCATTCGCGCTCGCGCTCGGTGTAGACGCGCTTCAGGAACCGGTCGCCGAAGTCATTCAACGATCGCCGGATTCGGGCGATCTCGATGATATCGGTGCCGATCGCGACCTCTCCCTCGCGTTCGGGGTCAAACTCCGGCCGATACCACCCTTCACCTTCCCTCTCCTCAAGCTCGGGGGCTGTCCATTCTCGCCAGCGACGCCGGGTAGACATCAGCGCTTCTCCTTTTTCCTGGGAGCCGGACTCGGACCTACCGGCGACGGATTCTTCACCGGCCGGTACTGCTCCTCGAAGGCGCAGTGTGCCGCAGCGAAGGTGCCCCGCTCGATGGCCTCCCGGATGATCTCCATCTGCCGGGCGAGGAACCGCAGGTTATGCACGCTCGCCAGCCGAAGACCGAAGACTTCCTCCGCGCGAAAAAGATGGTGGATATAGGCCGCCGAAAAATTCACGCAGGCTTCGCAATCGCACGTCTCGTCGATCGGTCGATGCTCGTGCCGCCACGAGGCGTTCCGGATGTTGATCCGCCCGTGCGGCGTATAGATCGCCGCGTTACGGGCGGCGCGGGTCGGCAGTACGCAGTCGAACATATCGACGCCACGGGCTACGCCGTTCCAGAGATCCTCCGGCGATCCCACGCCCATCAGGTAACGCGGCTTGTCGCGCGGCAGCTCGGGCGTGCTGACCTCCAGCATCTCGTTCATCACCGGTTTCGGCTCGCCGACGCTCAGACCGCCGATCGCGCAACCGGCGACATCCATCGTCGAGAGGCGCCGTGCGGCCTCGATCCGCAGGTCGGCTTCCATCCCGCCTTGCTGAATGCCGAAAAGCACGGAGCGGGAGCCATATCCATCCTTCGCATCGTAATGATCGATCGCACGCTCCAGCCATCGGGCAGACCGGTCGGTCGACGCCATGATCGCGTTCCGTTCCGCCGGAAGCCCTTCCAGATGATCGAGCTGCATCATGATGTCGGAGCCGTACGCCATCTGAAGGTCGATCACCCGCTCCGGCGTCATTTCCCAGCGGGAGCCGTCGATATGCGAGGCAAAGCGGACGCCCTCCTCGGATACCTTCGCGTTGCTCGCCAAGCTAAAAATCTGGAAGCCACCGCTGTCGGTGAGGATCGGCCGATCCCACCCCATGAACCGGTGCAGACCTCCGGCCTCCTCGACGATCTCGACGCCGGGACGCAACATCAGGTGGTAGGTATTGGCGAGGATGATCTGGGCGCCGGTTTCGCGTACCTCGCGCGGGTGCAGCGTCTTCACCGTCGCCTGGGTGCCGACCGGCATGAAGACTGGGGTCTCGATATCGTCCCGCGTCGTCGTGATCCGGCCGCGCCGGGCGAGCGTCCCGTCATCCTCGCGCAACAGTGCAAACGAAAATCGCCCCCCGAGCGCACTGCTGCGGGCAAGTGGCTCGCGGGGGGCGACGCTATTCATTGGTAAAACGTCAGTCATGTCAGATCAGGCACTCCGTTGCGCGTAACCCGCCTGCTGACGCCGCTGCCGGGCCCGGGCCAGCGCGGAATCGACCGGAGAGACATCCGGCGCGGTCACGGCAACCTTGTCATCGCTCGGCTCCTCCAGCAGTCGCGGTGTCGGATCGGCGATCACCGACGGCGTTGCCCGGCGGGACCGTCGTGTCCGCTCCGGAGCCTCCTGGGTGAACATCGAGAAATCCGAGACCGGATCGTCCTTCGTCGCGACCGGCGGTGCCGCCGGTTTCTTCGACGCGGTCGAAGAGGTCGAGGATGTGCGCGAGGTCGTTGCGCTCTTGCTGGACGTCGATGTCGTGCTGCTCGTCCGCGAGGTCGTCGTCGTGCTCTTGCCCTTGTTGGTCGAGCTGGTGGTGCTCTTCGACGTCGTGCTCTTCGCCTTGCTGGCAGAGCTCGTCGTCGATTTGCCCGCCTTGTTGAGATCGCGCTTGGCGCTGTTGGTGACGGATTGCAGCTCCTTCTGCATGGGGCCGAGCTCGCCAGTGAGTTGGTTGCCCATCTCCTTCGCCTCGGCGATGGTCTTCTCGAATTCGCCCGTCAATTCACCGGTCATGTCCCGGAACTGCTTGTAGAACTTGCCGGCCTGTCCCATGACCTCGGGTAACTTGCCGGGACCGAAGATGAGGAGCGCAGCCAGGGCGATGATCATCATCTCCTGCATGCCGATTCCAAGCATCGCGTGGTACTCCTTGTTTTCATCCAAATATCGTGCCCGCATCCCCGGATCGAGGCGGGTGCCGGTGAGAAACGTACTCCCGGGAACCGTGGCACAATTGCTCGTCAGGAAGTATCCGGCAGATCGCAACCGATCTGCAACACGAACCAACCCGTGCAGGCGGATATCCCATGAGCATAGTACGCGCATTTCGCGACTGGATCACGGCCCGTGATATCGCGGAATCGGAATTCGAGGACGATTCATCGATGTTCGACCGTGGCCAGACGAAAGTGGTCATCGGGCTGGGAAACCCCGGCCGCAAATATGCCGGAACCCGCCACAACATGGGGTTCATGGTGATCGACGAGCTTGCCCGCCGTCATCATGCCCCAACCTCCCGCCAGCGGATGAAGTCCGAGATCACCGAGGCCAGGATCGGCGACGACCGCGTCGTGCTGGCGATGCCGCAGACGTATATGAATGAAAGCGGCCTCGCCCTACGCGAGATCAGCCGCTGGTACAAGACGCCGCCGGAGGACATCCTGATCGTCGTCGATGATCTGGATCAGCCCTTCGGCCAGATTCGCCTGCGTCCAAAGGGAGGCGCTGGCGGTCACAACGGCCTGAAATCCATCTTCCAGCAGATGGGGACGGAGCAGATTCCGCGGCTGCGCGTCGGAATCGGGCGGGGACGGGGCGGTCAGGTGATCGCCCATGTGCTCTCCCGCTTTTCCGAAGAGGAGCAGGCGGAGCTCCCGACGGTCATCGACCAGGCTGCCGACAGCGTCGAGCTGTGGCTGGCACAGGGCATCATCGAGGCGATGAACCTGGTGAACGCGAACACCCCGGTATAATGCCCGCGTAACAAACGCGAGAGTACACAAGGAGGGTCCCGGCATGACGAGAAACGAGGAGCAGGAGTCGGTCGCCACGATAGGCGTCGTCGGCGCCGGCACGATGGGAAGCGGGATCGCCGAGGTCGCCGCACAATCTGGATTCAATGTCGTGCTGGTCGACATGACCGACGAATTTCTCGACCGGGGGCTCGCACGCATCACCGCCGATCTCGACCGGCTCGTCGAGAAGGAGCGGCTCAGCAGTGACAACCGGGACGAAATCCTCTCCCGGATCGAAGGCACGACGTCGATGGATCGCCTCGAAGGATGCGAGCTCGTGGTCGAAGCCGTCACCGAGGACCGCGAGACCAAGATCGACGTCTTCCGAAGAATCGCCGATTCAGTCACCGACGACACGATCATCGCCAGCAATACATCGTCGCTCTCGATCACCGAGCTGGCGAACTGCATCGGGCACCCGGAACGGGTGATCGGCATGCACTTCTTCAACCCGGTGCCGCGTCTGAAGCTGGTCGAGATCGGCTCCGGCCGGATGACATCGGACGAGACCGTCGCGACGACGATCGCGATCGCGATGCAGATGGGCAAGACGCCGGTCGAAGTCGGCGATGCGCCCGGTTTCGTCGCCAATCGCCTGCTGATTCCGATGATCAACGAAGCGGTCTTCGCTCTCAACGAAGGCGTCGCCACCGCCGAGGACATCGACCAGATCATGAAGCTCGGCGCATCGCATCCGATGGGTCCGCTGGAGCTGGCCGACCTGATCGGGCTCGACGTGGTACTGAGCATCATGGAGGCGCTCCATCACGCATTCGGCGACGACAAGTATCGTCCTGCCCCCCTGCTCCGGCAGATGGTTTCCGGCGGCCAGTTGGGCCGGAAGTCCGGACAGGGCTTCTATGACTACCAGCAGGGATAACGGAATGGATCGGGATTCCGGAACCGGCGAGCTCGCGGAACGCAAACGGCCGATTCGCGTGCTCGTCGCCAAGCCCGGTCTGGACGGCCACGACCGCGGGGCGAAAGTGATGGCGCGCGCCTTCCGCGATGCCGGGTTCGAGGTCATCTACACCGGGTTGTTCCAGACGCCGGAGATGATCGCGAACGCCGCGTTGCAGGAAGATGTTGATGTCGTCGGGCTCAGCATTCTCTCCGGCGCGCACATGTCGCTCTTCCCGCCGATCATGGACGCCTTGCGCGAGGTTGGCCGGGACGACGCGCTGGTCGTTGCCGGAGGCACAATCCCGGCCGAGGACATTCCCGCGCTGGAGGCCCTCGGCGTATCGAAGGTGTTCGGCCCCGGTACACCCCTTCAGGATGCAGTCTCCTACATTCGCGACAATGCTCCGGTCCGGACGGACACCCCTTAGGCATGCGGAACTCCCCTGCCCGGCCGGGCCTCTCCGAGCGCGTCTTGTCCGGCGACCGCCGGGCGCTGGCGCGGGTGCTCACGTACATCGAAAACGACGATCCGATCGGCGAGGCCGCACTGGAGAGACTCTTTCCGCACACCGGCCACGCACACCTGATCGGAATCACCGGACCTCCCGGCGGCGGCAAATCGACGCTCGTCAACGAGCTCATCCGGGCCTGGCGCGAGCAGGACGCGAAGGTCGCCGTGATCGCGATCGATCCGAGCTCGCCGCTCACTGGCGGGGCAACCCTCGGCGACCGGATTCGCATGCAGGAATGGCACGCCGACCCCGGCGTCTTCATCCGCAGCATGGCCTCGCGCCGGTTTGGCGGCGGATTGGCGCGAAATGTCCTCGCCCTCGCCCACGCCTTCGACGCGGCAGGGTTCGATCCGGTCGTGATCGAGACGGTTGGCACGGGTCAGGACGAGATCGCCATCGCCTCCCTCGCGATGACGACCCTGCTCGTGCAAGTCCCCGGCACCGGAGATGGTGTCCAGACGCTGAAGGCGGGCTCGCTGGAAGTCGGCGACATTCTCGTCGTCACCAAGGGAGATCGACCGGAAGCGGGAGAGCTGACGCGGGATCTTCGCAACCTGCGACATGTCGGCATGGCGGCCGGCGTCGATCAATCCGGCTGGCAAGCCCCGGTCGTCAAGACCAGCGCCGTACGGCAGGAAGGGATCGGCCAGCTTATCGACGCGATCGGGAAGCATCGCGCCTGGCTCGACGAGAGCGGCGAGCTCGACATGAGAAATCGCCAGATCATCACGACGGACATCACGACCCGCGTCCAGGATGCCCTTGCACGTCAACTCCAGGGACCGGATTCCGGCGATGCCACGCTCCGCGCGCTCGTCGATGCGGTCGCCGCCCGCCGCCTGACACCTCACCGCGCCGCGGCCGACGTCCTGGCCCGGCTCAATCGGCGGTAGCACCGCCTTCCCGGTAGCACCGCGCCGTAGTGCGCGGTGTCATTCACCGACCACTTCGGATATTTGTGCCATCTCTTTCACTATTCGTTCGCCCGCTCAGCACGCACTCACCTCTCTGTCATCCTGCGCCAGTGAGGCGCCCAGAAGGCGTCGAACGGTGTTGAAGGATCTTTGCTTCGGGCAACCATGGCGGTCTGGAAGAGCACAGATCCCTCGACTTCGCTCGGGATGACGGGGGATTTTGGCGCAGGGACATGTCCCATGAGGTGTTGACGGACGCGGCACGGAGCGTAGCGAAGAACCTGTCCAGAGGGAGAGCCGCGATCGTAGGCATTCCCGCGCGACGCACTCGGCACGTCGTACCCAGCATCGGTTCCCACACCTCCGACGTCATCCTGACCGGAGGAATGCAGCCGCGTTCGCTTTTCGGACGACGACCTCACCCCGCGGGATCCCCTGCAAAGCACACGATTCGAGAGAAGCGCGTTGCCTCCGGAGAGCGGCTTCGCGCGGGGATTCTTCCCCTTCGACTCCGCTCAGGGTCAGAATGACGGTCGTTATTGCAAAAGATCCGTCATCCCGAGCCGGAGCGGCGAGCGGAGCGAGTGGCGACGTGTCGAGGGATCCTGGCTCCAGCAGATCGCCGTGGTCACCCGAAGCACAGATCCCTCGACTGCGCTCGGGATGACGGGAGCGGCGCCACTGAGACCGGGGAATTCCCACGCGACGCACGTCCAAACGCCCGCAGGGCAGAACGGGGCGCCCTGCGGGCAGCGGCTTCGCCAGGGGATTCTTCGCATTCGCTCAGTACACCGACCGCCACATCTTGTCATAGACTGGAATCGTTTTTCTTTTGATCGACGGCAAGGCGA
>Ga0180220_1000548_pt1 | contig 39381 bp, 36 predicted proteins | sample eDN5th37CBELigBY_FD_151335 | JGI IMG/M metagenome (GOLD analysis project Ga0180220, IMG submission 151335) | Enriched backyard soil microbial communities from Emeryville, California, USA - eDNA 5th pass 37_C BE-Lig BY (version 2) (version 2) | ecosystem: Environmental > Terrestrial > Soil >... | reverse complement strand
GCCCTTGATCGGGGAACACCGGACGCGGTCTACTTCCAACCGCTGCCTCTGCCCAAGGCAGCTTGACCCCGCAGGCGATCCACTTATCGGACCGGGCTCAGCTGTTCAAACAACCGGGACCACCTCTCCCCCGCACACGCGGGGATCGACCTCTGCAAAGGGATACGCGCGTGATGTCGTAGCCGTCTCCCCCGCACACGCGGGGATCGACCCGTGGTCATTGGTGGTAAGTCGGTTGATTTCGAGTCTCCCCCGCACACGCGGGGATCGACCCTCCCTCGGCCGCGCCGTCGTCGAGTTCGGCGCGTCTCCCCCGCACACGCGGGGATCGACCTCTCGTCATCCATCAGGTTGACCGCCGCATCGAGTCTCCCCCGCACACGCGGGGATCGACCCCAGTCGCGCGCGGCCCAGGTCACCGAGATCTGGTCTCCCCCGCACACGCGGGGATCGACCCCTTCAGGTACTCCGCGGCGCGGTGGAGCTTGGGTCTCCCCCGCACACGCGGGGATCGACCTTAAGCCGCGCCGCGAAGCGGCCTCGCATGGAAGTCTCCCCCGCACACGCGGGGATCGACCCGGTGAGCGTGATCACCCTCGCGCGCATGCTGCGTCTCCCCCGCACACGCGGGGATCGACCGCAGTCCGCCGAGAAGCGGAAGGCCGACGAGGAGTCTCCCCCGCACACGCGGGGATCGACCCGATGCGGTCACGCTCGACGAGCTGAACGACAAGTCTCCCCCGCACACGCGGGGATCGACCCTTCATCGCCTACGGCGACCGGCTGGAATACACGTCTCCCCCGCACACGCGGGGATCGACCTCGCCCATGTCGACCCCTCGCTACCTGTCGGACGTCTCCCCCGCACACGCGGGGATCGACCCCAGCTGAAGCGCTTTGCGGCGCGGAAGGTCGTGTCTCCCCCGCACACGCGGGGATCGACCCTTCCCGCTAGCGACGCCGTCGTCGTAGTACGTGTCTCCCCCGCACACGCGGGGATCGACCGCCGTCACCCCCATCGCGCACGGAGACACCGTGGTCTCCCCCGCACACGCGGGGATCGACCCACGCCGGGATAGCGCATCCAGAACCCGTAGTAGTCTCCCCCGCACACGCGGGGATCGACCGCAGGCCGAGGAGCTGGAGGCGAAGAACGCCAGGTCTCCCCCGCACACGCGGGGATCGACCTCGGCGGCGGCCTGATGTACCCGGAAAAGCTTGGTCTCCCCCGCACACGCGGGGATCGACCCGGCGCGGGGAGGCCTTGATTCTGCCCCGGCATGTCTCCCCCGCACACGCGGGGATCGACCCTCATGCAGTCGCTGGATGCCACGACGGAGGAAGTCTCCCCCGCACACGCGGGGATCGACCATGACGAGGTTGGGGCCGGCGACGTACGACGGAGTCTCCCCCGCACACGCGGGGATCGACCTCTGGAAGGCGTATCGCTCGGCCGCTTCCAGGCGTCTCCCCCGCACACGCGGGGATCGACCCGCCATTGCAGCCCGGCTCCGCGTAGCGCGTGAGTCTCCCCCGCACACGCGGGGATCGACCGCTCGGTGCGCCCGGCACGAAGAAGGCGCCAGGGTCTCCCCCGCACACGCGGGGATCGACCCAGCTACGGCGGCAGCGTCGCCGATGGCCTCGCGTCTCCCCCGCACACGCGGGGATCGACCTCTGCGTCCGTGAAGATCGCAGCGCCCACCTGGGTCTCCCCCGCACACGCGGGGATCGACCCATCTCCGCGGATCTCGGCGACGGCACCTACGCGTCTCCCCCGCACACGCGGGGATCGACCTGAAATCGAACTCGGCCACGCCGTCAAGCGCCTGTCTCCCCCGCACACGCGGGGATCGACCCACCGCCACCGTCGTCGCCACGCTCACCGGCCGGTCTCCCCCGCACACGCGGGGATCGACCATGGTCGCCATACAGCGTGTACGGCGACTTCGTGTCTCCCCCGCACACGCGGGGATCGACCTGAAAAGCCTGACCGGGTATCCCAGCCGCGAGCGTCTCCCCCGCACACGCGGGGATCGACCCGACTGAGCCGTGCGCTCGCCAGCCTCTGCACCGTCTCCCCCGCACACGCGGGGATCGACCGTTCGTGCACATTCGCGTGTCGAAAGCACGCCTGTCTCCCCCGCACACGCGGGGATCGACCTCCTTCGGACCTCTCTCTCCGGGACCGTTCGACGTCTCCCCCGCACACGCGGGGATCGACCTCGATCGAGGTGCGCCGTCACCAGCGCAAGCTTGTCTCCCCCGCACACGCGGGGATCGACCTGCTATTAATCCGGCAAGCGGTTGTCGCAGAGCGTCTCCCCCGCACACGCGGGGATCGACCCTGACCCACGGTGCCCTTCCCGCCCGGCGTCGTGTCTCCCCCGCACACGCGGGGATCGACCTGAACAACGAGATCGTGCTCGACGTGCGCTTCGGTGTCCCCCGCACACGCGGGGATCGACCCGGCTGCGCGCTTGCCTGCGCTACGAACAACACGTCTCCCCCGCACACGCGGGGATCGACCCCCCATCGAGCACGGACCAGCTCTGCCCTGGTAGTCTCCCCCGCACACGCGGGGATCGCCCCCCCGACAGCCGCATGCGGCACCTGCTCTCCGGGTCTCCCCCGCACACGCGGGGATCGACCGCAGGCCGAGGAGTCGAACACGCTCGGCTCCGCGTCTCCCCCGCACACGCGGGGATCGACCGTTCCGGGCGGACGGAATGGCGCTCGCCCAGGTGTCTCCCCCGCACACGCGGGGATCGACCCTCGTCGATCCACTGCAGGTCCTCGTTGAGCGTGTCTCCCCCGCACACGCGGGGATCGACCCGCGACGCAGCAGCTGGTCGGCATCAACCGCGGGTCTCCCCCGCACACGCGGGGATCGACCTCATTTGCAGGTCCTGTCGCGCCAGCTCAAGGCGTCTCCCCCGCACACGCGGGGATCGACCCTTCACGCTCCGCGCGACGACGCGCGAGGGCGTGTCTCCCCCGCACACGCGGGGATCGACCACCTCAAGTCGAAGGAGGCGCCCGAAGCACTCACGTCTCCCCCGCACACGCGGGGATCGACCGCCAGTCGATGTCGGTACGGCGCAGATCGCCCGGTCTCCCCCGCACACGCGGGGATCGACCTAATTCCGCAAAACGCATCACCGTCACGCTCAAGTCTCCCCCGCACACGCGGGGATCGACCCGCTTCGCAGTGGGTGCCGCGCAGGTTGGACACGTCTCCCCCGCACACGCGGGGATCGACCCGTTGCCTTCTGCTGCGCCTGGAAGTCGTCCTGGTCTCCCCCGCACACGCGGGGATCGACCCTTCAGCGGCATCTCTGGCCAGGTCGACAAGATGTCTCCCCCGCACACGCGGGGATCGACCGCATGAGATGCGTGCGCGCCGGCTGACGCGTCGGTCTCCCCCGCACACGCGGGGATCGACCGTCGAAGGGCGTCGCTGTCGATCTACCCGGCGCGTCTCCCCCGCACACGCGGGGATCGACCCTAGGAATCGACACCATGAAGAACGCAATCAACGTCTCCCCCGCACACGCGGGGATCGACCCGAGCTGCTGTGGCAGGACGTGAACCTGACGAAGTCTCCCCGCACACGCGGGGATCGACCTCCAAGCTGCACCCGGAGAAGCGCTGATGCCCGGTCTCCCCCGCACACGCGGGGATCGACCCGGCAAGGTGGTTTGGATCGGCAGCTGGGAGGAGTCTCCCCCGCACACGCGGGGATCGACCCCTTGCTCACCGTCGGAGCCGTCGTCCCCTCCAGTCTCCCCCGCACGCGCGGGGATCGACCCTAGCCGCCGAAGTCGATGCGATGCTCGGCCGAGTCTCCCCCGCACACGCGGGGATCGACCCATGATCGCGGTGCTGAGCACCTTCGACGAGAAGTCTCCCCCGCACACGCGGGGATCGACCTCGCCTTGTCGCTCGGTGTCGTGCTCATACAATGTCTCCCCCGCACACGCGGGGATCGACCACGCCTGTGTGCAAATACCTAGGATTGGGTGGGGTCTCCCCCGCACACGCGGGGATCGACCCGACCGCGACAGCTCCTCGTCCATCCGCTTCCAGTCTCCCCCGCACACGCGGGGATCGACCCGTGGTCCTCGCCGCATGGCAGCGCGGCGAGGCGTCTCCCCCGCACACGCGGGGATCGACCCTCGCTTCCCGGCGACCATGACGCCGACGTGTCGTCTCCCCCGCACACGCGGGGATCGACCTGTGGGTCCGCTCCTCGGTGCCGTCGCCGACCAGTCTCCCCCGCCCCGAGACGTGATTCGTACCCGTCGCCTCGGAAGCGTCTCCCCGCACACGCGGGGATCACCCCAGTCCTCTCTGCGGCATTGCGGCGGCGAGCTGGTGCCACGGATACTGCGGCGAGCCGTCCGGAAACCGCGATGACGAACCTGCCCCCGACCGACCTCGCCAGCCAGCCGCTCGAGCAGGCGTCCGCCCTGCCCGCGCACCACTACGCCGGCGCCGCGGCCGACGCGCTCGACCGGCGCGCGGTGTTCGCCCGCAGCTGGCAGCTCGTCGCGCACCGCAGCCAGCTCGATGGCGTCGGCGACCATGTCGTCGCCACGATTGCCGGGCTGCCGATCGTCGTCGTCCACGGCGAGGACGGCACGCTGCACGCGTTGCACAACGTCTGCCGCCATCGCGCCGGTCCGCTCGCGCTGTGCGACGGTCGCGGCGCGAAGCGCCTACGCTGCCGCTACCACGGCTGGACCTACGCGCTCGACGGCCGCCTTCTCGCGGCGCCGGAAATGCAGGACGCGTGCGGGTTCGACCCGGCCGAGGTGCGGCTGCCGGAGGCGCGCGTCGCGTGCTGGCGCGACCTCGTCTTCGTTGCTCTCGGCGACGCGCCGCCGCTGGCGGACCTGCTCGACGGCATCGACGCGCGCATCGGCGCGGACGCCCTGCTCGGCTACGCGTTCCGCCGCCGCACGAGCTACGACATCGCCTGCGACTGGAAGGTCTACGTCGACAACTACCTCGAGGGCTACCACGTCCCGCACATCCATCCGGAACTCAACCGGATGCTCGACTACCGCAGCTACGTGACCGAAACCGCGCGCTGGCATTCGCTGCAGTGGAGTCCGCTCGAGAGCGCCGGCGACCTCTACGGCGATGGCGAGGCGCTGTACTACTGGATCTGGCCGAACACGATGTTGAACATCCTGCCAGGGCGGCTGCAGACCAATCGCGTGATCCCGCTCGGCCCGGGACGCTGCCGCGTCGAGTTCGACTTCTGCTATCCGGCCGCGGCCGACGCCGCCGAACGCTGCGCGCGCGATGCCGAATTCAGCGACCTCGTGCAGCGCGAGGACGTGGAGATCTGCGAACAGGTGCAGCGCGGGCTCGAGTCGGGTTCGTACGTCGCCGGGCGGCTGAACCCGCGCCGCGAGAGCGGCGTGCACCACTTCCACGAACTGCTGCGCCAAGCCTACCGCGCACATCGCGCGTGAACACGGGCGCAATCGGCGATGACGCAGGCGCCGTGGTTAACCTGCCTGCAACGCGTCATTAACCGTCCGCACATCGTGCATCCGTAAGCTGCGTGCACCCCGAAACAGGAGCACGCCATGCGCCAACACCGCCGCACCGAAGTCAACGTCCTCGGCTATCGCATCGAACGCGTCTCGCATGACGAGCTGTCCGGGGATGGCGCCTACTGGTACGAGGTGCTCGCGCCCGAAACGCAGGCGGTGGTCGGGCGCTTCGCGCACCGTGCCGAGGCGGAACGCGAGGTCGTCTCGCGCGAACTCGCGCCGATCGCGGTGCGGCCGCGCGCCGCGCGCGCAGCGGACTGCACGCAGGCCTGAACGGATCAGGGCCGCAACGAGAAGTCGTCCGCGTCCATCCACGCCGGGAACCGCTCGCGATGTGCCGCGAGCGCGGCCGGATCGAGCCGCACCGTCGCCACCTGTTCCTGCGGCCCGAGTTCCAGCAGCGCCTGGCCGGCGTAGTCGGTCGCGACGCTGTCGCCCGAATAGTTCAGATCGTTGCCGTCGACGCCGACGCGGTTCACGCCGACGCAGTAGCACCAGTTCTCGATCGCCCGCGCGCGCAGTAGCGTGCGCCAGGGTTCGCGCCGCGCGCTCGGCCAGTTCGCGACGTAGAGCAGCAGGTCGTAGTCGAAGCGCGCCGCGGCGCGGTCGTAGCGGTTGCGTGACCAGACCGGGAAACGCAGGTCGTAGCAGACCAGTGGGCAGACCCGCCAGCCGTGCAGCTCGACCACGAGGCGTTCGCCGCCGCCGGCGTAGCGCTCGTGCTCGCCGGCCATGCGGAACAGGTGGCGCTTGTCGTACTGCTCGAACGAACCGTCCGGTCGCATCCAGACCAGGCGATTGACGCAGCGCTCGCCCTCGCGCACGACGACGCTGCCGGTCACGACCGCACCGACGTCGGCGGCGAGCACGCGCAGCCAGCGCAGGCCCTCGCCGTCCATCGCCTCGGCGTTGCCGAGCGTGTCGTTGGTGAAGCCCGACAGGAACGTTTCGGGCAGCACGACGAGATCGGTGCCGCCGGCGAGCGGGCGCACGAGTGCGCCGTAGTAGTCGCGGTTCGCCGGCGCATCGTGCCAGCGCGTCGCGCCCTGCACGAGCGATACACGCAGCGGCGTCATGGCGGTTTCCCTGCGCGCAGGTGAGTGGTCACGTCAGAGCGCCTTCAGGCGTTCGGCGGCCTGGACCAGCACCGCGTCGGTCTTGGCGAAGCAGAAGCGGACCAGGCGCTGCCCCGCGGGCGGATTCTCGTAGAACGCCGACAGCGGGATCGCGGCGACGCCACCCTCCTTGACCAGCCACTCGCAGAACGCGAGGTCGTCCGCGTCGGCGAGGGCCGAGTAGCCGGCGACCTGGAAATAGGCGCCGCCGACCGGCAGCAGCTCGAACTTCGAGCCGGCGAGCAGCTCGCGGAAGCGGTCGCGCTTGGCCTGGTAGAACGCCGGCAGGTCGAGGTAGTGCTGCGGATCCGCCTCGAGGGCCTCGGCGAGCGCGACCTGCGCCGGCGTGAAGGTGCAGAACGTGAGGTACTGGTGCACCTTGCGGAACTCGGCCGACAGCGCGCGCGGCGCGATGCAGTAGCCGACCTTCCAGCCGGTGCAGTGATAGGTCTTGCCGAACGAGCCGACGACGAAGCTGCGGGTGGCGAGCTCGGCGTGGCGCAATGCGCCCTGGTGCAGCGCGCCGTCGAACACGATGTGCTCGTATACCTCGTCGGACAGCACGAACAGGTCGTGCCGGCGCGCGAGTTCCGCCAGCGCGTCGAGGTCGGCGGCGGTGAACACGGAGCCACACGGGTTGTGCGGCGTGTTGACCACGATCATGCGCGTCTTCGGCGTGACCGCATCCGCGATGCGCTGCCAGTCCGGCGAGAAGTCGCGCGGATCCAGCGGCACGTGCACGGCGCGTCCGCCGTTGAGCTCGATCGCCGGCTCGTAGCTGTCGTAGCACGGGTCGAGGACGATGACTTCGTCGCCCGTGCGCACGACCGCGGCGATCGCCGCGAACAGCGCCTCGGTCGCGCCCGAGGTGACCGTGACCTCGCTATCCGGGTTGACCTTGCAGCCGTACAGGCGGTTGGCCTTGCGCGCGATCGCCTCGCGCAGCGCCGGCACGCCGGTCATCGGCGCGTACTGGTTGCGCCCTTCGGCCATCGCGCGCGTGAGCGCGTCGCGCAGCGCCTGCGGGCCGTCGAAGTCGGGGAAGCCCTGGCCCAGGTTGACGGCCTTGTGCTCGATCGCGAGCTGGCTCATCACCGTGAAGATCGTCGTGCCGACCTTCGGCAGCTTGGTCTCGATCTGCATGTCGCCTTGCGTTTGGACGGCCAAAGACCGGAGCGTTCGATCCTAGCACGCGCCGCCACGGCCCGCCGGCGACCGACCGGGCGGGCCAGGGCGCGCCGGCGTCAGGCGCCGAGCGCGACGCGGTTCACGCGCGCGATGAACGCCGCCGGATCGGCGAGCTGGTCGCCGGCGGCGAGCTGCGCTTCCTCCAGCAGCAGGCGGCCGAGGTCGGCGCTGCGTGCCTCGTCGGCTTCGGCGGCGAAACGCTGCACCAGCGGATGCGCGGGATTGATCTCCAGCGTCGGCTTGCTCGCCGGCACCTCGTGCCCGGCCTCGCGCAGCAGGCGCTGCATGTGCAGCGCCATGTCGTACTCGCCCAGCACGATGCACGACGGCGAACCGGTCAGGCGGTGGCTGACCTTGACCCCGGCGACGTCCCCACCGAGCAGCGCGGCGAGCTTGTCGACCACCGGCTGCGCGGCCTCCTCGGCCTGCTTGCGCCGCTCGCCCTCGCCCGCATCGCTCGCATCGAGGTCGCCCTTGGCGGCGTTGCGCAGCTTCTTGCCGGCGTACTCGCCGAGGTAGCCGATCATCCATTCATCGATGCGGTCACTGAGCAGCAGCACCTCGATGCCCTTCTCGCGCAGGCCCTCGATCTGCGGGCTGCCCTTGGCGGCCGCATGCGAATCGGCGGTGACGTACCAGATGACGTCCTGGCCGGCCTGCATGCGCCCGACGTAGTCGTCGAGCGAGACGTTCTTGCGCGCGTCCTCGCCATGGGTCGAGGCGAAGCGCAGCAGCTTCGCGATCCGCTCACGGTTCGCGCCATCCTCGGCGATGCCTTCCTTCAGCACGTTGCCGAACGCGCTGGTGAACTGCTGGTACTTCCCGGGTTCCTCGCGCGCGACCTTCTCGAGCAGGTCGAGCGTGCGCTTGATGCACGCGCTGCGGATCTGCGCGACGAGGCGGTTGTCCTGCAGGATCTCGCGGCTGACGTTCAGCGGCAGGTCGTCGGAATCGACCACGCCGCGCACGAAGCGCAGGTAGGCCGGCAGCAGCTGCTCGCTCGCGTCCATGATGAACACGCGGCGGATGTACAGCTTGAGCCCCTGGCGCTCGTCGCGGCCACTGAACACCGCGTCGAACGGCGCCTTCTCCGGCACGTAGAGCAGCGAGGTGTAGCTCTGCGAACCCTCGACGCGGTTGTGCGCCCACGCCATCGGGTCGTTGTAGTCGTGCGAGAGCGACTTGTAGAACGCGCGGTATTCGTCGTCGCCGATCTCCGCCTTCGGGCGCGTCCACAGCGCGGCCGCGTGGTTGACCGTCTCGAACTCGTCGCCCGGCTTGCCGTCCTTCTGCACCGGCATGCGGATCGGGAACGCGACGTGGTCGGAATAGCGCTTGACCAGGTCGCGCAGCTTCCAGCCGTCCAGGAACTCGTCCTCGTCGGCCTTCAGGTGCAGCGTCACGCTGGTGCCGCGCGCCGGCGCCTCGACCGCGTCGATCGTGTAATCGCCGCTGCCGGTCGATTCCCAGCGCACGCCCTCCGACGCGGGCGCGCCGGCCTTGCGCGTGACCAGGGAGACGCGGTCGGCGACGATGAACGCCGAGTAGAAGCCGACGCCGAACTGGCCGATCAGCTGGGTGTCCTTGCGCGCGTCGCCCGAGAGTGATTCGAGGAAGCGGCGCGTGCCCGAGCGAGCGATCGTGCCGATGTTCTCGATCACCTCGTCGCGCGTCATGCCGATGCCGTTGTCGCGGATCGTCAGCGTGCGCGCGTCCTTGTCGTAGGCGATGTCGATGTGCAGCTCGGCATCCTCGGCGGTCAGCGAGGCATCCGAGAGGGCGGCGAAGCGCAGCTTGTCGCAGGCATCGGACGCATTCGAAACGAGCTCGCGCAGGAAGATCTCCTTGTGCGAGTAGAGCGAATGCGTGACGAGGTGCAGGACCTGCGAGACTTCGGCTTCGAAGGCGCGGGTTTCGGGCGCGACGGACATGGGACTCCCTCCGTGAAACAGGCTGCGCGCAGGATGGTGGCGCGGTTCGCGCGGTTCAAGATGGGCGCGCCGTGGAGGCGGTGCCGCGCCGGGCCGCGGCGCACGGATGCGTCGCGTGGCCGCGCGCCGCGCCGGCGTGGCGCGCCGGGACGCGCAAACAAAAGAACGGCCGTCGTCGCCGACGGCCGTTCCGACGAGGAGCACAGACGCGACTCGTATGCTCCAAGAGGTATGTAGGGGAAGGACTCAGTCCTTCGCGTGCGCGCTGAGGTCTTCCTTGATGCGCGCTGCCTTGCCTTCCAGGCCACGCAGGAAGTACAGCTTGGCGCCACGCACCTTGCCGCGGCGCTTGACGACGACGGAGTCGATCGTCGGGCTGTGCGACTGGAACACGCGCTCGACGCCGGTGCCATGCGAGATCTTGCGCACGGTGAAGGCCGAGTTCAGGCCGGCGTTCTTGCGCGCGATGACGACGCCTTCGTAGGCCTGCACGCGCTCGCGGTTGCCTTCCTTGACCTTCACGTTGACGATCACGGTGTCGCCCGGGCTGAACTCCGGCAGCGGACGGGTCATCTGGGCGGCTTCGAATTGCTGGATCAGGTTCATGACACTCACCACTCTGGTCTGATTTTCATTCGCCGGCCCCGCTCTCGCTGCCCGGCTTCGTCTTCTCTGCGTGCTCGCGCTGGAACTCCGCCAGCAGCGCGCGCGCCTTCTTGTCCAGCACGACCCGCTCGAGCAGGTCCGGCCGTCGCAGCCAGGTCCGCCCGAGCGACTGCTTCAGGCGCCAGCGCGCGATCGCCGCGTGGTCGCCGGAGGTCAGCACCGCCGGCACGTCGCCCCATTCGTGATGCTCGGGACGCGTGTAGTGCGGGCAGTCCAGCAGGCCGTTCGAGAACGAATCCTGCTCGGCCGACGCTGCATCGTTCAGTACACCTTCCTGCAGGCGCCCCACCGCGTCGATCACGATCGCCGCCGCCAGTTCGCCGCCGGAGAGCACGTAGTCGCCGATGGAAATCTCCTCGTCGACCGCGTGCTCGATGAATCGTTCGTCCACGCCCTCGTAGCGACCGCTCAGCAGGATCAACCGATCGCGCCGCGCGAATTCCGCCACCTTGGCCTGGTCGAGCCGCGCTCCCTGCGGGCTCAGGTAGACCACTTTCGCCTCGACCGGCCCACCTGCGGCGCGCGCCGCTTCCAGCGCCTGCCGCAACGGATCGATCATCATCACCATGCCGGGTCCGCCGCCGTAGCAGCGATCGTCGGCGGAGCGGTACCTGTCGCTGGCGAAATCGCGCGGGTTCCAGGTCGCGATCTGCAGCAACCCTCGTTCGCGCGCGCGACCGACGACACCTACCCGCGCACAGCTCTCGATGAAATCCGGAAACAGCGTGATGACGTCGATGCGCATCGCGCCATGTCCCGTGAAGCGGAAACCAACCTTCCTCGCCCCCGCCCAACGCGGGGACCACCACCTCCGCGGCTCGTGCCGCGGATCAGAAATCCGGATCCCAGTCGACCGTGATGCGGCCGCCTTCGAGATCCACGCCGGCGACCGCGCTTCCGGGCAGGAACGGGATCAGCCGTTCGCGTTCCGGATCACGCACCACCAGCACGTCGTTCGACCCGGTCGCGATCAGGTGCGACACCGTGCCGAGCGACCGCCCTTCCAGCGTGACGACTTCGAGTCCTTCGAGGTCGGCCCAGTAGTACTCACCGGGCTTCGCCGCCGGCAACGCCGACCGCGCGACCCAGATTTCGGTGCCGACCAGCGCCGCCGCGGCGTCGCGATCCGTCACACCCGGCAGCTGCGCGACGAGTCCCTTGCCCTGGGCCCGCCCGCGACCGCCCTGTTCGAGCAGCGTCTCGCCGTCCGCCGACCGCATCCGCCACGGCTTGTAGCGGAAGATCTGCGTCCGGGGCTCGGTGTACGACTCGAGCTTGAGCTCGCCCCGCACGCCGTGCACGCCGACCACCTTGCCGAGCAGGACGAACTTCTCCGGCCCGCCCACGCGATCAGGCTGCCTTCTTGCTCGCTTCCTTGTAGAGCGACTTGACCTTCTCGGTCATCTGCGCGCCCTTCTCGACCCACGACTTGACCTTCGCGGTGTCGAGCTCGAGGCGCACGTCCTTGCCGGCCGCGATCGGGTTGAAATAGCCGACGCGCTCGATGTTGCGGCCGTCGCGCGCGGTGCGCCCGTCGGTCACGACGATGTGGTAGAACGGACGACCCTTGGCGCCGCCGCGGGAAAGGCGAATCTTGACCATTGTTTTTGCTCGATATTTTGCGAAGTCGTCGACGTCGGCAGGATACCGGGACCGGACCATTGCGCGTCGGGAGCCGGGCATTCTAGCCGGAATCGGGAAAAAATAAAGCCCCGCAACGACTTGTCGTCTCAGGGCACGAATCCGCGCAGGTCGAAACCGCTGCGGAACAGCGTATCGCTGCTGCCCGGCTGCGCGCCGTTGGCGATCCAGTCGTAGATCAATGCCTGCTGCTCGGGCTGCAGCCCGCCGCCGTAGCCGTCCAGCGGCATGCGCGCGCCGACGCCGGGCTCGTCGCAGTTGACCTTGCGGAACAGCAGGCTGAGGTCGGGCCGGCCGGGCACGACGTACGCGATCGACGGGTCCGCCGTGCTCGGCACGCCGACCAGGTGCGCCCACGAGGTGCCCGCGCTGAGGTCGAGGTCGCCGCTCGGCTTCGGCGGCGGCGCGAAGTGGCAGTCGACGCAGCCGGCGGTGCCGCCGTTGGTCGCGTAGTCGTCGAACAGGCCCTGGATCGCCGCGCCGTAGCTGATCGCGTAGTTCGGCGCGATGTCGGCGATGCGCGTGCACCCCGACGGTACGGCGACGCCGGCCAGCGCTTCCGCCGGGCCGGCGGCCAGCGCGATCGCGAGGACCGCGGCGCGCACCTAGACGAAGCCCAGGTTGCCGGTGGCGAAGTTCGCGAGGTTCGGGAAGATCGCCGCGAGGTCCGTCGGCGAGGTCACGCCGATCCAGCGCGCCAGCGTCGCCGCGTACTGGTCGACGCCGATGCCCGGGATCATCTGCCCGCGCGAGAAGTTGTTCGGCGCCTGCAGGTCCTGGTTCGGGAAACCCGCGATCGGTCCGCCGCCATCGGCGTAGAGCCGGCCGCCGTTCACCGCGCCGCCCATCACGAACTGCACCCCGCCCCAGGCGTGGTCGGAGCCGGAGCCATTCGACTGCAGCGTGCGCGCGAATTCCGACGCGGTGAACAGCGTGACGTCGGAACGCGCGTCGACGTCGGTCGGCCCCATCGCGTCCCAGAACGCGCCGAGCGCCGCGTCGAGCTTGCCGAGCAGCGACGCATGGTCGTTGGCGCCACCGGACATCAGGCCCGAATGCAGGTCGAAGCCGCCGAAGCGCACGTAGTAGATCTGCCGCGCCGCGTAGTTCTGCTCGCGCGACAGCTTGATCATCTTCGCGACCATCTGCAGCTGCGACCCGAGCGAGTTGTTGGTGGTCGGGAACGGCGTCGCCAGGTTCGTCGCGTCGAGGCCGGCGTCGAGCACGTTGTAGAGGTCGCGGCCGCGCTTGAACACCTTGCGGTACTCGTCGGCGAAGGCATTCTCGTAGGACGCCTCGAGCAGCGTGTTGAGCGCGTTGTCTCGCACGCTGGTCGCGCTGACGCTGCTGCACGGTGTCGGGTTGCACATGCCGCTCAGCGAGGTCAGGCCGTTCGCCGACATCCGGTACGGCACCGTCGACAGGCCGGTTTCGAAGCGGTTCGCCCCGGCGACCGAGATGCAGGCGGAGAGCTGCTGGTTCGGATTGCTGTCGCGCACGATGTCACCGCAGCGCCCGCCCCAGCCGACGGTCGAGCCGGACAGCGTGTTGCCCTGGTGCCAGAGGTTCTCCTGGCTCGAGTGCGAATAGAGCTGCGGCGGCCGGTTCGCCGGCGTGGAGTATTCGGGCTTGGTGATCGGTTTCACCAGCGTGCCCACGTTGACCGCGAAGGCGAGCCGGTTCGCGCGGTAGATGTCGGCCAGGCGCGACAGCGCCGGGTGCATGAAGTACAGGCTCGCGTCGCCGCTCGCCGCGGCGTCGACGATCTGCTGCGCCGCGACCTGCGCCCCGGTCGGCAGCGGCAGGGCGAGGCCGCCGGGATTGCTGCTGCCGTTGTAGACGCCGCCGCGCGCGGTCGAATATACCGAGTAGCGCGCCGCGTCGAACGGCACCAGCATGTTCCACGAATCGTTGCCACCGGACAGGTAGACGCACACCAGCGCGCGGTAGCCGGTCAGGTCGCGCGTCGACGCCAGCGCCGTGCCGATCATGCGCATCTGCGGCATCAGCGCCGCGGTGCCGCCGCAGCAGGCGAGCGCGGCGAGGCCGCGCAGGAACTCGCGTCGCGAATTGCGTGAGTGGCTCATTCCGGTCGTCCTCAGCGTTGGGTCGCGAACTCGGGCGACAGCAGGGTCACGTACAGCGCCGACCACGCCTTGTCGTTGGCGCTGGCACCGTTGAGGTTCGCCAGCATGCTGGTCAGCGTCGCGCGCATCGCCGGCGACATCGTGCCGTAGAGCAGGCGGCCGTCGATCGTCGCGACCATCCCCGCCGGGTGGGTCGCGTCCGCGGTCAGCGGCGACAGGTCGAGCAGCGGACGGTCCGTCGGCGGGTTCGTCATGCCGATGTAGGCGCGCGCGCTGAAGTTGTAGTAGTAGTTGCCGCTCGTGTAGGTCGACGCCTCGCTGACGATCTGCAGCTCCGGCGAGTAGCGGCCCGCGTCCGCGAGCGGGCCTGGCTGCTGGTAGTCGGGGTCGTAGAAGTTGAACACGGTCGGCGCCTGCAGCGGCCCCTGGCCGAACTGGGCCGTGAGGCTGTTGCCGGCCGTCATCTTGACCTCGCCGTAGGCGTCGGGCGGCTGCGGCTGGGCGTCGAACGCGCGCCACAGCGCGGTCAGGCGCAGGATCGGCTCGCGCAGCTTGCCGTACGAATCGCCGGCGGACAGCGGCGGCGGATGGCGCGCCTCGTCGTCCATCAGGATCGCCTTGAGGACGTCGCCGAGGTCGCCGTTGCTGGCGTCGAACACGGTCGCGACGCGCTCGATGTAGGCCGGCGACGGGTTGCTGGTCACGAAGCGCTGGATCAGCTGGCGCGAGATGAACGGCGCCACGTTCGGGTGCGCCGCGATGATGTCGAGCGCGTCGCCGACGTCCTGCGCGCAGGTCTGGTTCGGCGGGATCGGCACGCCGCCGATGATGGTCTTCGGCGTCGCGGTGGTGCCGTCGTCGCCGGTCACGTCGTGGCGCATGTTGTTGCTGCCGCTGCCGCTGGCGGGGAACAGTTCGGTGCCCCAGCACGCCATCGGCGCCGACTGCGCGGCGAAGGTGCTGCCGCCGCCGTTGAAGTTCGGCGGCGCGGTCGGCGCATCGCTCCAGGTGAAGCCGGTGAAGACCTTCGCCGTGTGCGTGATGGTGGTCTGGTCGTAGGTCGGGATCTCGACCCCGCCGGAGAGGACCGGCGAGAAATCCATCTCGCGCAGTACCAGGCCGACCGAAAACAGCTGCATGACCTCGCGCGCGTAGTTCTCGTCCGGGCTCGTCGTCGCGCTCGGCTTCTGGTTGCGGAACGTGGACAGGTAGCGCCCCATCATCGGGTGCAGGGTCACGTCGCCGAGCAGCGTGCGATACGGCTTGAACGCGTCGCGCGCGAGCATGTCGTAGTAGCCCGCCATCGGCACGATGTTGCCGCCGATCGAGCTGTTCTGGTCGGAGATCACGAAGATCTGGCTGAGCGCCCAGGCCATGCGCTGGCGCAGCTGGTCCGGTGCGTAGGCCGCCTGCCAGTACCAGCGCTGCAGGCGCTGCATCTGGCTGATGCTCTGGCCTGCCGCGGTGCGCGCGTTGACGACCTGTTCGACCGCCGGCTGGCCGAGCGTCGGCGCCATGCCGAGCTGCTCCTCGAGCCAGGCGTCGTAGCCGAGCGCCATCAGCCGCCGCAGGTCGGACTGCTTCGGGCCGAACGTGGCCTGGGTCAGGAATCGCGCCGCTTCCGCCTGCGTCGCCGGCGCGTCGGGCGCCGGATCGAAGCCGTAGCGGAAGATGCGTTCGTGCAAGGACGCTTGCGCGCCTGCCGCGCCGAACGCGCCGATGAAGGCCAACAACGTGCGGATCGTTCTGCTCATCGCCACCCCCGCGGCCCCGTCGCCGGGGTGAAGCCTAGCGGGGCGCGACGGCCGCAGGTGTGACGACCGCCGCGAATACGCGCGGCGGCGCCGGCTTCAGCGACGCGGGAAGCCGCCCGGCGGCATGCCGCCGCCCATGCCCTTCATCGCCGCGCCCATCTGGCGCATCAGGCCCTTGAGGCCACCGCCGCCGAGCTTGGCCATCATCTTCTCCATCTGCTGGTACTGCTTGAGCAGCTTGTTGACGTCCGCCGGCTGGGTGCCCGAGCCGCGCGCGATGCGAGCGCGGCGCGAACCGTTGAGCAGGTCGGGGTGGCGACGCTCCTTCTTCGTCATCGAACCGATGATCGCGATCATGCGATGCACTTCGCGGTCGTTGACCTTCGACTTCACGTGGTCCGGCAGCGTGCCGACGCCGGGCAGCTTGTCGATCAGCGAGGCCATGCCGCCCATGTTGAGCATCTGCTCGAGCTGCCCCTTCATGTCGTTGAGGTCGAAGCGCTTGCCCTTCATGACCTTCTCGGCGAGCTTGCGCTGCTGCTCCTGGTCGACGCCCTGCTCGACCTGCTCGACCAGCGACAGCACGTCGCCCATGCCGAGGATGCGCGTCGCGATGCGGTCGGGGTGGAACGGTTCGAGCCCGTCCGGCTTCTCGCTGACGCCGATGAACTTGATCGGGCGACCGGTCACGTAGCGCACCGACAACGCGGCGCCGCCGCGCGCGTCGCCGTCGGTCTTGGTCAGCACGACGCCGGTCAGCGGCAGCGCGTCGGCGAACGCCTTCGCCGTGTTGGCCGCGTCCTGGCCGGTCATCGAGTCGACCACGAACAGCGTCTCCACCGGATCGAGCGCCGCGTGCAGCGCCTTGATCTCGGCCATCATCTGCTCGTCGACGTGCAGTCGGCCGGCGGTATCGACGATCAGCACGTCGGCGAACGCGCGCGCGGCGGCGTCTCGCGCGGACTTCGCGATCGCCAGCGGGTCGTCGCCGCCGCTGGATGGATGGAACAGCACGCCGACCTGATCGGCCAGCGTGCGCAGCTGCTCGATCGCGGCCGGGCGGTAGACGTCGCAGCTGACGACCATGACCTTCTTCTTGCGCCGGTCCTTCAGCAGCCGCGCGAGCTTGGCGACGGTCGTCGTCTTGCCGGCACCCTGCAGGCCGGCCATCAGCACCACCGCGGGCGGCGCCGCGGCGAGGTTGAGGTCGCTGTTGGCGGTACCCATCAGCGCGGTCAGCTCGTCGCGCACGACCTTCACGAGGGTCTGGCCCGGGGTCAGGCTGCGCAACACCTCCTGGCCGAGCGCCTTCACCTGCACGCGCTGCACCAGCGCCTGCACCACGGGCAGCGCGACGTCGGCCTCGAGCAGCGCGATGCGCACTTCGCGCAGGGCTTCGCGGATGTTCGCTTCCGTCAGGCGTCCCTTGCCGCGCAGGCGCTGGACGGTGGCGGAGAGGCGTTGGCTGAGCGACTCGAACATGGGCGGACCGGTGGGCGGAAAAGGGCGCGATTATACCGGGGCGGCACGCACGCGGCCCGGCGCCCGTCCCGGCCGCACCGGCCCGCTGCCGGGGCGGCGCCATGCTGTGCGAAACTTGCGCGCATGCTCATCCCGCTCGTCGCCCTGCTCGCCATCCTCGCCTACGTCGCCGCGAGCCTGCTGCTCGCGCGGCCGCTGCTCGGCCGCCGCGAAGGGCCGTCGAAGCTGCCGCTGGTGCTCGCGAGCGGCGCCGTGCTCGCCCACGCCGCCGTGCTGTTCGGCGCCCATCACGGCACGCTCGACCTGCACTTCTTCGCCGCGCTGTCGCTGGTCGCGGGCGTAGTCTCGGCCCTGACCCTCGTGGTCAACCTGTCACGCCCGGTCGCGACCCTCGGCGTGATCGTGTTCCCGCTGACCGCGCTGCTGCTCGCGATCGACGCCTATCTCGCCCCGGCGACCGCACCGCAACCGATCGACTGGCGCATCCAGCTGCACGTCAGCGTCGCGCTGATCGCCTTCGGCGTGCTGTCGATCGCGGCGGCACTGGCGATCCTGCTCGCGCTGCAGGAACGCGCGCTGCGCCACCGCCAGTTCGGCGCCCTGCTGCATTCGCTGCCGCCGCTGACCCTGACCGAAGCCCTGCTGTTCCGCCTGATCGGCGCCGGCTTCGTGCTGCTCAGCCTGACCCTGCTGACCGGCATCCTGTTCGTCGACAACCTGTTCGCGCAGCACCTCGTGCACAAGACCGTGCTGTCGATCGTCGCCTGGCTCGTGTTCGGCGTCCTGCTCTGGGGGCGCTGGCGCCATGGCTGGCGCGGGCGCCGCGCGGTGAACATGACGCTTGCCGGCATGACGATCCTGCTGCTTGCGTTCTTCGGCTCGAAGTTCGTGCTCGAAGTGGTCCTGCACCGCACGGCATGACGCGCGGGAGCGGGAGCGTGCCGGCGGACGCCGGCGCCCGCGACCAACCGTCGGTCACGCTGCCGCACACGCGGGTTGTCGTGCTCCAACGGTAGAGGGCGGCTCGGCGCGAATGCGTCCGCGTCCTTCGTGGCGTACCCGTCGAGCCACCGTCGCACTTCGGGCGAAGCACCTGCATGGGACCGATGTGCCGCGAGTCGATGCGGCCGGTTGCGGCCGGACGTGCGAAATGGATCCAGCGCGACACGGGCCACGCCGACCTCCGCCAGCCGTTCAGTCGTGGGTGCGGCGCTCACCACCGGCGGTGCGCGATGGCCGCCTGTTCAGGTCGCCGCTGCACCGCGAAGCGTGCGCGACCGGCCACGGCCGCACGCTGCGAGGGCTCGATCGGCCAGGAATCGGCGGCATGCGCTTCGCGTACCGCCCTACCCCCAGGCGGCAGACAGGGCATCCGCGAGGCGCTCGACGGCGATGATCTCCATCTCGCCGATGCGCGCTTTCTTGGGGGCGTTCGCCTTCGGCACGATCGCGCGCCGGAAGCCGTGCGTGGCGGCCTCCTTCAGGCGCTCCTCGCCATTCGGCACCGGGCGGATCTCTCCGGACAGGCCGACTTCGCCGAACGCGACCGTCTTGTCCGGAAGCGGGCGGTCGCGGAAGCTCGACAGCACCGCGAGCAGCACCGGCAGGTCGGCCGCGGTCTCCTGCACGCGGATGCCGCCGACGACGTTGACGAACACGTCCTGGTCGTACACCGCCGCGCCGCCGTGCCGGTGGAACACGGCGAGCAGCATGGAGAGCCGGTTCTGCTCCAGCCCGAGCGCGACGCGACGCGGATTGCCGAGCGAGCTCTGGTCGACCAGCGCCTGCACCTCGACCAGCAGCGGGCGCGTGCCCTCGCGCGTGACCATGACCGCGCTGCCCGCGGTCGGCTGGGCGTGCGCGGAGAGGAAGATCGCCGAGGGATTGGGCACTTCTCGCAGCCCCTTGTCGCCCATCGCGAACACGCCGAGCTCGTTGACCGCGCCGAAGCGGTTCTTGAACGCGCGCAGCACGCGGAAGCGCGAACCGGATTCGCCTTCGAAATAGAGCACCGCGTCGACCATGTGCTCGAGCACGCGCGGGCCGGCGATGCCGCCCTCCTTGGTGACGTGGCCGACGAGGAACACGCTCGTGCCGGTTTCCTTCGCGAAGCGCACCAGCCGGGCCGCCGATTCGCGCACCTGCGACACCGAACCCGGCGCGGCGGCGAGCTGCTCGGTCCAGATGGTCTGGATCGAGTCGACGATGAGCACCTCCGGCCTCGCCTGCGCCGCCTCGGCGAGGATGCGCTCGATCGAGGTTTCGGCCAGCGCCTCGAGTCCCTCGAGCGGGATGCCGAGGCGCTGCCCGCGCGACGCGACCTGCGCGAGCGATTCCTCGCCGGTCACGTACAGCCCGCGCACGCGCCGGCCGATCGCGCCGAGCATTTGCAACAGCAGGGTCGACTTGCCGATCCCCGGGTCGCCGCCGATCAGGACGACCGAGCCGGCGACGAGGCCGCCGCCGAGCACGCGGTCCAGTTCGCCGATACCGGTGCCGTTGCGCCGTTCGGCCTCGGTCGCGACGCTGGCCAGCTGCGTGATCCGGGCTGCGCCGGCCGCACCCGCGTATCCCGTGCGTGACGCCGCGACCGACTTCGACGCCGGCTGCACGACGATCTCGGCGAGCGTGTTCCATGCGCCGCATTCGACGCACTGCCCCTGCCACTTCGAATGCTCGGCGCCGCATTCGGCGCAGACGTAGGCGGTCTTGGCCTTGGCCAATGGAATCTCCTGCAGGTGGATCGCCACATCATGCCGCGATCGCGACGGCCGGGCCACGGCGGCGCGTCAGGATTCGTCCTCGACGAAGCGCACGCGGCGCGTGACGCCGCAGGTGAGCTCGTAGGCGATGGTGTCGGCATGCGCGGCGACTTCCTCGACCGGCAGGCCGCGGCCCCACAGCACGACCGGATCGCCGACCTTCGCACCGGGGTGGCCGCGCAGGTCGATCGTGACGAGGTCCATCGACACGCGACCGACGAGGAGCGCGCGCGTGCCGTTGACCAGCACCGGCGTGGCGCCGTCCGAATGACGCGGGTAGCCGTCGCCGTAACCGATCGCCGCGACGCCGAGGTGCATGTCCTCCGGGGCCGTCCACGTCGCCGCATAGCCGACATGCTCGCCCTTGCGCACGCGGTTGACCGCGATCAGGCGCGTCGACAGCGTCATCGCGGGCTGGAAGCCGAAGTCCGCGCCGGTGCGTCCGGCGACCACCGACATGCCGTACAACGCGCCGCCCGCGCGCACCCAGTCCGCGCGCGCCTGCGGCCAGCCGAGCACCGCGGCCGAGTTCGACAGCGAGCGCTCGCCACCGACGCCGGCGAGCCCCCGCTCGAAGCATTCGAGCTGGCGCGCGGTCATCGGATCGTCGAACACGTCGGAGTTCGCGAAGTGCGTCATCAGGCCGATGTCGCGATCGACGCTCGGCAGCGCCCGCAGGCGCGCGTGCACCTCGCGCGCGCGCGCCGGCGGGATGCCGAGGCGGTGCATGCCGGTGTCGAGCTTGAGCCAGGCGCGCAGCGGGCGCGGATCGGAGTCGCGCGCGAGCAGGTCGACCTGCGACTCGGAATGGACGACCGTCTCGAGGCGAAGGCGGCGCATTTCGGCGAGGTCGGCCGGCTCGTCGTGGCCGGACAGCACGACGATGCGCTGCGATACGCCGGACGCACGCAGCCGCTGGCCGTCGGCGATGCCGGCCACGCCGAACGCGTCGGCGCCCTCGAGGGCGCGCGCGACGCGCTCGAGCCCGTGGCCGTAGCCGTCCGCCTTCACGACGGCCATCACGCGCGCGCCGGGTGCGAGCTCGCGCACGCGGCGAAGGTTCTCGCGGATGGCACCGAGGTGGATGGTCGCGCAGGTCGCGCGCATGCCGTCTCCTTGCGAAGAAGTCGATCGCGCCGGCGGCGGGGGCCGCACCGCGACCGCTGCATTGTCGCAGCGATGGTGGTCGCTAGGCGCGGCCGGGGGTTTCGTACGCCGCGCAGGAGCGGCCCGGTCGCGGCACCGCAGCCTCGTCATGGCGCTGGCAGGCGCCCTGCGACACCGCGGCCGCAGCCGCCCCTGCTGGCTGACCGCCACGAAACCTCGCCGACGCGGCCGGCCTCACTCGAAGCCTCCGGAGTAGCTGTCGCTGGCGAGGTTCTCGAACTTCGTGTACTGGCCGAGGAAGGCGAGCTTGATCACGCCGGTCGGGCCGTTTCGCTGCTTGCCGATGATGATCTCCGCCACGCCCTTGTCGGCCGAATCGTGGTTGTAGTACTCGTCGCGGTAGATGAACATGATGACGTCGGCGTCCTGCTCGATCGCGCCCGACTCGCGCAGGTCCGCCATCACGGGGCGCTTGTCGGTGCGCTGCTCGAGCGAGCGGTTCAGCTGCGACAGCGCGATCACCGGCACGTTCAGTTCCTTCGCCAGCGCCTTCAGGCTGCGCGAGATCTCCGAGATCTCGGTCGCGCGGTTCTCCTTGGTGCCGGGCACCTGCATCAGCTGCAGGTAGTCGATCACGATCAGGCCGAGGTCGTGCTCGCGCTTGAGGCGGCGCGAGCGCGCGCGCAGTTCGCCCGGGCTCAGCGCCGGGGTGTCGTCGATGAAGATCTTGGCCTCGCTGAGCAGCGTGATCGCGTTGGTGACGCGCGGCCACTCCTCCTCGGCGAGGTCGCCGGTACGCAGGTTCTGCGCGTTGATGCGCCCCATCGAGGAGATCAGGCGGAAGGCGAGCTGCGAGGCCGACATTTCCATCGAGAAGATCGCGACCGCGCGCCTCGACTTCATCGCCGCGTACTCGGCCATGTTGACCGAGAACGCGGTCTTTCCCATCGACGGACGCGCCGCGACGATGATGAGGTCGGACGGCTGCAGGCCGGCGGTCATCTGGTCGAGGTCGATGAAGCCGGTCGGCAGGCCGGTGACCGAGCCGCGGTTCTCGTAGCGCTGGTGCAGGATCTGGAACGCCTCCTTCACCGCGGTGCGCATCGGCACGAAACCCTTGCGCCCGCGCGCGCCGGCCTCGGCGATGTGGAACACCTTCTGCTCGGCGACCTCGAGCAGCTCCTGGCTGCTGCGGCCCTGCGGCTGGAACGCGTCGCCGGCGATCTCGGTGCCGGTGTCGATCAGCTGCCGCAGCACCGACTTCTCGCGCACGATGTCGGCGTATGCGGTGATGTTGGCCGCGCTCGGGGTCGAGTTGGCGAGCTCGATCACGTAGCTCGCGCCGCCGACCATCTCCGCCAGGTTCTGCGCCTGGAACCAGTCGCCGAGGGTGACGGCGTCGTAGGGCATGCCCTTGTTCGAGAGCTCGCCGATCGCGCGGAAGATCAGCCGGTGGTCCTTGCGGTAGAAGTCGTCCTCGCTGAGGCGGTCGGCCACGCGGTCCCACGACTCGGGCGCGAGCATGAGGCCACCGAGCACGGCCTGCTCGGCTTCGATCGAGTGCGGCGGCACGCGCAGCGCCTCGATGCTGGCGACGTTCTTGCGTTCGGTCAGGGCCATGGCGACGGCACGTCTTCGTTCCGGCGCTGAATCATCCGCGGCGGCGTCTCGGCTGTCGAGACAACAACCCTGTGGATAACCTGTGCGTCGAGTTCCGCGCGGCCCGCCGGACCGCGCGACGACGCGCGACGCCGAAAAAAACGGGCGCCGCGAGGCGCCCGTTCCTTCGAAGCGACGCAGTGGCGGATCAGTCTTCGCCGGTGACGACGACCTTGACCACGGCATCGACGTCGGCATGGAGGTGCAGCTGCACCTCGAACTCGCCGACATGGCGCAGCGGGCCCTCGCCCATGACGACTTCGCTCTTGTCGAGCGCGAGGCCGGCTTCGGTGAACGCCTCGGCGATGTCGCGCGGGCCGACCGAGCCGAACAGCTTGCCTTCGGGGCTGGCGTTCGCCTTGATCGTGACGGACGCGCCGTCGAACTTCGCCTTGCGCGCCTCGGCGCCGGAGAGCAACTGGTTCGCCTTCGCCTCGTACTCGGCGCGGCGCTTTTCGAATTCGGCGATGTTCTCGGCCGTCGCGGCGGTCGCCTTGCCTTGCGGCACGAGGTAGTTGCGGCCGTAGCCCGGCTTGACCTTGACCTTGTCGCCGAGGTTGCCGAGGTTCTTCACTTTCTGCAGCAGGATCAGTTCCATGGGGATACCTGTTCGTTAGCGTCGGAGAGTCCGGCGCAGCTTGCGCTGTCCGAAGGGTGGATCGCGGTCGCGGCCCGGCCGGATGGCCCGGCCGCGACGGCTGGTGCCTGCCGCGCAGGCGCGCCGGCGGCGGTGCCTGCCGGCGCGGCGAGCGTCAGTGCGCGTCGCTGTACGGCAGCAGGGCGAGGAAGCGCGCGTGCTCGATCGCGGTGCCGAGCATGCGCTGGTAGCGCGCCTTGGTGCCGGTGATGCGGCTCGGCACGATCTTGCCGGTCTCGCTGATGTACTGGCGCAGCATGTTGAGATCCTTGTAGTCGATCTCGGTCACGCCCTCGGCGGTGAAACGGCAGAACTTCTTGCGGCGGAAGAACTTGGACATATCGATGTTCCTTCAGGTCGGGGCGACGGCTTACTCGGCCGCCGGGGCGGCGGGAGCGGCGGCGGCTTCTTCGCGCGGGGCGCGTTCGCGACGGGCGCGCGGCTCGTCGTCGTCCTGGCCGAAGCCGAAGCCTTCGTCGTCGCGGCGGCGACCGCCCTTGTCGTCCTTGTTCTTCATGATCGGCGACATCTCGGTCACCGCGTTCTGGCGCGCCACGATCAGGTGGCGCAGCACCGCGTCGTTGAAGCGGAAGCCCGACTGCAGTTCGGCCAGCACGGCCGCGCTGCACTCGACGTTCATCAACACGTAGTGGGCCTTGGCCAGGTGCTGGATGGGATACGCCAGCTGGCGGCGGCCCCAGTCCTCGAGGCGGTGGACGACGCCCTTGTCGCCCTCGATCAGCGCCTTGTAGCGCTCGATCATCGCGGGCACCTGCTCGCTCTGGTCCGGATGGACCAGGAACACGATTTCGTAATGACGCATTGGAAGCTCCTCGTGGGTACCGCCGGACGGATTTCCGGGCGGCAGCCTCCCGACGTGCGGTGAGGCAAGGCCTTCGCCGGACAGCGAAGGGGCGCGGATACTAATGGAATCAGCGGATTGGCGCAACCGGTTCCGCGTCCGCCACCGGCGCAGCGCCCGTCGGCCGCGATGGCAGCGGCTGCAGGCGCGCGATCGCTTCGACCGGCATCACGACGGCCTGGCCGGCGCCATGGTCATAGAGGAACACGTAGTTGGCGCCGCCGGCGCCCGCGAGCGGCGCCTCGTCGCCGCCAGCCCAGACCTCGACCTTCGGCCCACCGCCGCTGCGGATCGAGTCCGATTGCGCTCGCGCGTAGAAGCCGACGAAGGCCCACCCGTAGGCGACGATGATCGCGACGTAGCCGAGCTGCGTGTACCAGAGCTCGCGCACGCGCCATTCCAGCACGCGCAGTCGCAGCCGCTGCCACGCGTTCAGCGTGCCCACGGAACGCAGGACGGCGAGCGTCTCCTCGTGCTTGCGGCGGCTGCGCGCGCTGACGAGGTCCATCAGCCAGCACAGCGGGAAGGTCGACAGCACGAGCGCGAGCGCCATCGGCTGCTGCAGGCCGGCGACGAGGAAGTCGCCGAGCTGCGACAGCGTCAGCACCGGGATGCCGAAGGCACGGAAGAACCAGTAGTTGTATAGATGCCGGCCATCGCGACCAGCAGGTAGGCGAGCGTGATCGCGACCGCGGGTTCCCGCCGCAGCGCGCGCAGGACGTGCGGCAGCATGGTCCTGAGCGGGGACGCCGCCACGGGCGCGGCGCGCGCGCCCGTCGTGCTCAAGCAGGGACCTCGACCGTGAAGCTCTCGCCGCAGCCGCACTCGCCGGTCGCGTTCGGATTGCGGAACACGAACTGCGCGTTCAGGCCCTGGCGCTGGAAGTCGATCTCGGTGCCGTCGACGAACGGCAGCGCCTTGCGGTCGACGACCACGCGCACGCCGTCCTGCTCGAACACCTCGTCGTTGCCGGCGACCGCCGTCTCGAGGTCGACCGTGTAGCCGAAGCCGGAGCAGCCGGTGCGGCGGATGCCGAAACGCACGGCGCACGCGTCGGGCTGCCTGGCGAGGAAATCCTGCATGCGCTCGCGCGCAGCGTCGGTGAGGTGGATGGCCATGTCGCCCTGCTCGGTGGTGCTCGTCCGCGGGTCGCCCGGGAAGCGGATGATCGCACAAGCAAATGGCCGATTCCGCTATGATCGCCGGTCCTTTCCCCGCCCGGTCGAACTGGGTACTGCGCTCGGGAGTTTCAAGGTATGTCGGAAGCCGACGACGACGTGGTCGTGACGGACGTGAAGCGCGCGCTCTCGGGCGCGATCGCGCCGGGCACGCGGATCCGGGTACGCGGCTGGGTGCGCACGCGCCGCGACTCCAAGGCCGGGCTGTCGTTCGTGAACCTCAGCGACGGCTCCTGCTTCGACGCGATCCAGGTGGTCGCGCCGAACTCGCTGCCCAACTACGACTCCGAAGTGCTGCACCTGACCGCCGGTTGCGCAGTCGTCGCCGAGGGCGAGCTGGTCGCGTCCGCCGGCAAGGGCCAGTCGTTCGAGCTGCAGGCGGAGCGGATCGAGGTGCTCGGCTGGGTCGACGACCCCGAAACCTACCCGATCCAGCCCAAGCCGCACTCGCCCGAGTTCCTGCGCGAGGTCGCGCACCTGCGCCCGCGCACGAACCTGTTCGGCGCGGTGAGCCGCGTGCGCCACACGATCGCGCAGGCGATCCACCGCTACTTCGACGAGCACGGCTACTTCTGGGTCAACACGCCGATCATCACCACCTCGGACACCGAGGGCGCGGGCGAGATGTTCCGCGTCTCGACCCTCGACCTCATGAACCTGCCGCGCAACGACAAGGGCGCGATCGACTTCCGCAAGGACTTCTTCGGCAAGGAAGCATTCCTGACGGTGTCCGGCCAGCTCAACGTCGAGGCATACTGCCTCGCGCTCGGCAAGGTCTACACCTTCGGACCGACCTTCCGCGCCGAGAACTCGCACACGACGCGCCACCTGGCGGAATTCTGGATGGTCGAGCCGGAGATCGCGTTCGCCGACCTCGCCGAGGACGCGCGCGTGGCCGAGGACTTCCTCAAGTTCATCTTCCGCATGGTGCTGGCCGAGCGCCCCGACGACATGGCGTTCTTCGCCGACCGCGTCGAGAAGAACGCGATCTCGCGCCTCGAGTCGATCGTCGCGACGCCCTTCACGCGCCTGGATTACACCGAAGCGGTCGAGATCCTGAAGAAGTCCGGCCGCAAGTTCGACTACGCGGTCGAATGGGGCGCCGACCTGCAGACCGAGCACGAGCGTTTCCTGACCGAGGAGCACGTCAAGGGCCCGGTCGTGGTGACGAACTACCCGGAGAAGATCAAGGCGTTCTACATGCGCCTGAACGACGACGGTCGTACCGTCGCCGCGATGGACGTGCTGGCGCCGGGGATCGGCGAGATCATCGGCGGCTCGCAGCGCGAGGAGCGCCTCGACGTGCTCGACCGGCGCATCGCGCAGTTCGGGCTCGATCCGAAGATGTATTCGTGGTACCGCGACCTGCGCCGCTACGGCACCGTGCCGCACGCGGGCTTCGGCCTCGGCTTCGAACGCCTGGTCGTGTACGTCTGCGGCCTGGGCAACATCCGCGACGCGATCCCGTATCCGCGCGCGCCGGGCTCGGCGGAATTCTAGCCGCGATCCCCGGTCGAACCGGGCCGGAATCGCCGGCCGCGCCCGCGCACCCGCGCGAGCGCGCCGGACCCGGCGAAACACCACCAGGAGATGCCACAGTGACCGCTTCGGCCTGGCACCAGTTCTTCTTCATCATGGGCCTCGGCTTCGCCGTCGCCGGCCTGACCACCTACGTGATCACCTGGGCGCTGGTCGCGGTGCACCTGCGCGACCGCCACCCGGCCGAACGCGCGCGCCTCGGCGCGGTGCCGTTCACGCCACGCGCGTTCGCGTGGTATCTCGCCGCGCGCTATCGCTCGCTCGCCGACCGCAGCCTCGTCGCCCTCGGCGTGCCGGGCAGTTTCGGCGCGTGGGCGATCGTCGTCGGCAGCGCCGCCGCGATCGTGGCCAAGCTGCTGTCGCTGCAAGGAGGCGGCGCATGAGCGAGCGCATGCCGCAGTGGTGGCTGGCCGCGCTCGGCGACCTGCTCGTGTGGGCGCGCCTGGACGTGCTCGATTCCGGCATCGCCGAAGTGCTCGACAACGACGGCAACGTGCTGCGCTACGACGACGAGACCGCCGCGCGCATGGCGCTGCTCGACGCCGAGTTCCGCGCCTACGACGGCCTCGACGCCGACGATGCGGCCGCGATGGGCTTCGACCTCGAGGACATCGAGCCGCCGTCCGCGGAGGACGACGCCGGGCTGGTACCGAAGATGATCCAGAAGCTGCCGCCGCGCCATTGATGCGCCGGCCCAGGAGCACGACATGAACCTCGATCTGGAAGGACGCCACGCCCTCGTTTGCGGCGGTTCCCAGGGAATCGGCCAGGCGGCCGCGGTCGAACTCGCGCTGCTCGGCGCCGACGTGACCCTGCTTGCGCGCTCCACCGGCCCCCTCGAAGCAGCGCTCGCGGCGCTGCCGAAGGCACGGCCCGGGCAGGTGCACGCCACCCTGGCCGCCGACATGGCCGACCATGCCACGCTGCGCGCCGCAGTCGATGCACTCGTCGCCACGCGCCCCGTGCACGTGCTCGTCAACAACACCGGCGGCCCGCCGGGTGGCCCGGCCCACGCCGCGAGCCCGGCCGATTACCTCGCCGCGTTCAACCAGCACCTGCTCGGTGCGCAGACCCTGCTGCAGGGGGTGCTGCCGGGCATGAAGGCCGCCGGCTGGGGCCGCATCATCAACGTGGTCTCGACCTCGGTGAAGGAGCCGATCCGCAACCTCGGCGTGTCGAACACGATCCGCGGCGCCACGGCGAGCTGGGCCAAGACCCTCGCCGGCGAACTCGGCGCTTCGGGCATCACGGTCAACAACGTGCTGCCGGGCTACACGCAGACGCAACGACTCGAGCAGATCGTCGCCGATCGCGTGCGCGCGTCCGGCAAACCCGCCGCCGAGGTCGAACAGGCGATGCTGGCGAGCGTGCCGGCGGGCCGCTTCGCCAGGCCCGCCGAGGTCGCGGCGGCGATCGCGTTCCTCGCCTCCCCGGCCGCGGCCTACGTCAACGGCATCAACCTTCCGGTCGACGGCGGCCGGACGCAGTCGCTGTGAGCGCGCGCAGGGCGGTCGCCCCGATGGTCCTGAACATCGCCGCCTACCGCTTCGTCGCGATCGACGACGTGCCCGCCGTCGTCGCGGACGTGCGCGAACAGGCGCTGGCGCGCGCGCTGCGCGGCACCGTGCTGGTGGCGCCGGAAGGCATCAACCTGTTCCTCGCCGGCGCCGAGGCCGACGTCGAGGACTTCCTGCAGGTGCTCGCAGGCGATGCTCGCTTCGAGGGGCTGGAAACGCGGCGCAGCTGGAGCGTCGCCGCGCCGTTCGCGCGCCTCAAGGTCAAGGCGAAGCGCGAGATCATCGCGTTCCGCCGCGCAGCGGAGCCGGCGCGCGGTCGCGCGCCCGCGTTGACGCCGACGACGCTGACGCGCTGGCTCGAGCGCGGCTGCGACGACGAAGGCCGCCGACTCGTGCTGCTCGACACACGCAATCGCGAAGAGGTCGCGCACGGCACCTTCGCCGGCGCGACGACGCTGCCGATCGACCACTTCGCGGACCTGCCGGTGGCACTCGAGGCGCGCCGCGACTCGTTCGCCGACCACGCCGTCGTGAGCTTCTGCACCGGCGGCATCCGCTGCGAGAAGGCCGCGCTGTGGATGCGCGACAACGGCTTCGCGCACGTCTGGCAGCTCGACGGCGGCATTCTCGGCTACTTCGAGCAGGTCGGCGGCGAAGGCTACCAAGGCGCGTGCTTCGTGTTCGACGAGCGCGTCGCGCTCGATCCCTCGCTGCGACCGCTGCGCGACGCGCGCGCACCGGCCGGCGCCTGAACGTCGCCGCCCGGCGCAACCGGACGCGCAACGAAGGCGGTTCCCTCGACGCGCGATCCGTGCATCGCGCCACGGCCCTATCCGGTTTGCCCCGAAACTCGACTAAGCTGCGACCGATGACCCGTGCCCTGGCCAACCTCGTCGACGGCGACCTGCGCCCCGCGCGCAGCGGGCGCACGCTCGACGTCCATGAACCCGCGACCGGCGCGGTGTTCGCACGCTGCCCGGACTGCGGCGCCGACGACGTCGGCGAAGCCGTCGACGCCGCACGGCGCGCCGCGCCCGGCTGGGCCGCGACGCCCGCTGCGGAACGCGCACGCCTGCTGCATCGCCTCGCCGACCTGGTCGAGGCGGAGCTCGACGCGCTCGCCGAGCTCGAGTCGCAGGACACCGGCAAGCCGCTGCGGCTTGCGCGCGAACTCGACATCCCGCGCGCGGTCGCGAACCTGCGCTTCTTCGCCGGCGCCATCGGGCACTGGTCAAGCGAGGCGCACGCCACCGACGACCTCGCATTGAACTACACCCTGCGCCAGCCGCTCGGCGTGGTCGCCTGCATCTCGCCGTGGAACCTCCCGCTGTACCTGTTCACGTGGAAGGTCGCGCCCGCGCTCGCTACCGGCAACGCGGTCGTCGCCAAGCCGTCGGAAGTCACCCCGTGCACCGCGGCGCGGCTCGGCGAACTCGCGATCGAAGCCGGCTTCCCGCGCGGCGCCTTCAACATCGTGCTCGGCACCGGCCCGGGCGTCGGACAGCCGCTCGTCGAGCACCCCGCGGTCAAGGCGGTGTCGTTCACCGGCAGCACGCGCACCGGTGCCGCGATCGCCGCGGCGACCGCGAAGCGCTTCCGCAAGGTCTCCCTCGAGATGGGTGGCAAGAACCCGGCGATCGTGTTCGCCGACGCCGACCTCTCGGACGACAACCTCGACACCATCGTGCGCTCCGGCTTCGCGAACCAGGGCGAGATCTGCCTGTGCGGCTCGCGCCTGCTGGTGCAGCGGCCGATCTACGACGCATTCCGCGAACGCTACCTCGGGCGCGTGCGCGCGCTGCGCGTCGGCGACCCGCGCGAAGCGTCGACCGACCTCGGCGCGCTGGTGTCGCAGGCGCATTTCGACAAGGTCACCGGGTGCATCGAGCGGGCGCGCGCCGAGGGCGGCCGCGTGCTCTGCGGCGGCACGCCGGTACGCGTCGAAGGCCGTTGCGCGAACGGCTGGTTCGTCGCGCCGACCGTGATCGAGGGGCTCGCGAACGACGCGACGACGAACCAGGACGAGATCTTCGGCCCGGTCGTCACCCTGATCCCGTTCGACGACGACGACGAGGCGATCGCGCTCGCCAACGGCACCGGCTACGGCCTCGCCGCCTCGCTGTGGACGCGCGACCTCGCGCGCGCGCACCGCGCCGCGGCCCGCCTCGAGTTCGGCATCGTCTGGATCAACTGCTGGCTGCTGCGCGACCTGCGCACGCCGTTCGGCGGCGTGAAGAACTCCGGCGTCGGCCGCGAGGGCGGCGTCGATGCCCTGCGGTTCTTCACCGAACCGAAGAACGTCTGCATCCGATTCTGAGCCGAACCATGCGCGACCTCAACGACCTGCTGCAACGCAATCGCCGATGGGCCGACGCGGTCAGCGCCGAGAACCCCGGCTTCTTCCGCCAGCTGTCCGAGCAGCAGGCGCCGAAGTACCTCTGGATCGGCTGCTCGGACTCGCGCGTGCCGGCGAACCAGATCATCGACATGGCGCCCGGCGAGGTGTTCGTGCACCGCAACGTCGCCAACGTCGTCGTCCACACCGACCTCAACTGCCTCAGCACGATCCAGTTCGCGGTGGACGTGCTGAAGGTCGAGCACATCCTGGTCGTCGGCCACTACGGCTGCGGCGGCGTGCTGGCCGTGCTGGAGGAGCGCCGGCTCGGCCTCGTCGACAACTGGTTGCGCCACGTCGACGACGTGAAGCACAAGCACGCCGAAGCGTTGCAGCGCGCCGGCTCGCCGGCCGACCGGCATGACAGACTGTGCGAACTGAACGTCATCGAACAGGTCGTCAACGTGTGCCAGACGACGATCGTGCGCGATGCCTGGGACCGCGGACAGGCACTCACCGTGCACGCGTGGATCTACAGCCTGCAGGACGGGCGCGTGCGCGACCTCGGCATGCATGTGTCGGGAATCGACGAGCTCGCCGCGGCGAGTGCGGCGGCGCGCGCGACGGCCTGGAGCCGACCCGCCGCGCCCTGAACCTACGAACGGAGTACGCCATGCGAACCTTCGCAGCAACGATGCTCTCGACCCTGTTGGCCGCCGCGGCGGCGCAGGCCAACGAGGAACCGCTGACGCCGTATCAGTGGCAGCAGGCGCAGAAGGTCGCGTTCGAACAGTCCGAGCGCATCTATGCCGACGCGCTCAAGCGCAACGGCCTGCTCGCGCAGTACGCCGCGATGCGCGACGCCTACCGCGCGGACAAGAACAAGGCGTTCCGCATCGTGTTCGGCCAGTACCTCAGCTGGTACCAGAGCTTCGTCGGCGACTACGCCGGCGCGCACGACTCCTACTCGATCCGCCAGCTGCCGGCGCCCGACGACGGCCCGTCGCCGCTCGGCGGCCGCTACCAGGCCAAGCCCGCGCTCGACGCCATCGCCGAGCTGGCGAAGGGCCGCAGGGCGGTGTTCTTCAACGAGGCGCACAACGTGCCGCTGACACGCACGCTGACCGTGCAGCTGCTGTCGCGCCTGCGCGAGCAGGGCTACGACTACTTCGCCGCGGAGACGATCTACTCGTCCGACAAGGACCTGCAGAAGCGCGGCTACCCGAACGCGCAGACCGGCTTCTACACGATGGAGCCGATCTGCGCCGAGATGGTGCGCACCGCGCTGGCGCTCGGATTCAAGGTCGTCGCCTACGAGAGCGAACGCGAAGGCAATGGCGACATCCGCGAGCACGACCAGGCCAAGCACCTCTACGAACGCGTGTTCCGCGACAGTCCGGACGCCCGCGTCGTCGTCAACGCCGGCTATGCGCACATCCAGGAAAACGGCAAGTACCTCGGCGGGCGCAGCATGGCGCAGCACTTCGCGCGCATCAGCGGCATCGATCCGCTCACGGTCGAGCAGACGATGATGATCGAGCACCCGCCCGGCACCGAGAGCCATCCGTACTACCTCGCCGCGGTGGCGCAGCTGCGCCCGACCGCGCCGATCGTGTTCGTCGACGCGAAGGGCGAGCCGTGGACGCTCAAGCCGAAGGCATACGACGTCAGCGTGGTGTTCCCCCCGACGCCGCAGTCGGAGGAGCGGCCGGCGTGGGCCGACCTCGGCGGCCTCCGCAAGCCGTACTTCGTCGCCGGCGACATCTGCCAGAAGCAGTTCCCATGCCTGGTGGAAGCACGCTATGTCGCCGAAGGCGACGACGCGATCCCGGCCGACCGCCTCGTGCTCGACCCGATCAATGCGATCAACCGCGTCAACGAGAAGGTCATCCAGGGCGCGGTCGAGGTGCACGGCTATCTCTACCTGCGGCCCGGTCGCTACCGCCTCTCCAGCGTCGACCGCGACAACCGCCCGATCACGCGCAAGGAGATCACCATCGAAGGTGCGACGCCACGCGCGAAGGCGGCGACCGTGCAGGGCCCCTGCGCGGTGTCGACGACCTCGCTGCAGGGTGCCGCGGACTGCAGCCGCGGAGCCTGAGCGATGACCGCTGCGATCCGCACCGACCATGCACCGGCGCCGGTGGGCGCCTACCCGCACGCACGCCGCGTCGGCGACCTGCTGTTCCTCTCCGGCGTCGGTCCACGCACCCCCGGCAGCAACGTGATTCCGGGCAACGTGCACGACGCCGATGGCCGCCTTGTCGCCTACGACATCGAGGCGCAGTGCCGCCAGGTGTTCGCGAACGTGCGCGCCGTGCTCGAGGCGAGCGGCGCCCGCTGGGAGGACCTCGTCGACGTGACCGTGTTCCTGACCGACATGGCGCGCGACTTCGCGACCTACAACCGCGTCTACGCCGAGTACTTCGCCGATCCGGCGACCGCGCCGTGCCGGACCACGCTCGGCATCACCGCGCTGCCGACGCCGATCGCGATCGAGCTGAAATGCGTCGCGCAGGTGAAGGGCGGGCGCTGACGGCGATTCCGCGCGACGCGTCGCGGCGGCACCGGGCGTGCCTCGCGCCCGCAGCGCGCGTCGCGCCAGCGCGTCGGCGGCGATAGACTGGCGGCATCCGCCGAGGAATGCCGCCGATGCTGCCCGCCCCGTTCAACCTGCAAGCCTGGATCGAGGAACACCGCCACCTGCTCAAGCCGCCGGTCGGCAACAAGTGCATGTACGACGGCGACTTCATCGTGATGATCGTCGGCGGCCCGAACCTGCGCACCGATTACCACTGGGAGGAAGGCCCCGAGTTCTTCCACCAGCTCGAGGGCGAGATGGTATTGCGCATCCAGGAAGACGGGCGCGTGCGCGACATCCCGATCCGCGCCGGCGAGGTGTTCCACCTGCCGCCGCGCGTGCCGCATTCGCCGCAGCGCATGCCGGGCTCGATCGGCCTCGTCGTCGAGCGCAAGCGCCTGGCGCACGAGCAGGACGGCCTGATGTGGTTCTGCGAGCGCTGCAACCACAAGCTGTACGAGGAGTTCTTCCACCTCGTCGACATCGAGAACGACTTCCCGCGCGTGTTCGAGCACTTCTACCGTTCGATCGACGCACGCACCTGCGGCGACTGCGGCCACCTCAATCCGGCGCCGGAGAAGTACCGCACGTGATGCCGACGCCGGGCGCCGGCACGCCGGCGCGGCGCGGCGCGCGCGAGGCGACGCCATGCTGCGCACGCTGATCGAGCTGAAGCCGCGTGACGTGCCGTTGCGCGTCGGCCTGCGCAACACCGCCGCGCTGGTACTGCCGCTCGCGCTGGGCATCGCGAGCGGCCACGAGGCCGCGGGCCTCGGCGTCGCCGCCGGCGCTCTCAACACGATGTTCCTCGACCAGCCGGGTCCGTACCGGCTGCGCATGCAGCGCATGGCACTGGCGGCGCTCGCGGCCGGCGCTTCCGCGTTCGTCGGCAGCCTGATCGGCGCGTACCTGCTGCCGATCACCATCGCCGCGCTGGTCTGGGGCGTCGCCGGCGGGCTGCTCGTCGCGCTCGGCCCGAATGCGGGGCGCGCGGGCCTGACCGCGATGATCCTGCTGGTGGTGACCGCGGCGACGCCGCGCGAGCTGTCCGGCTCGCTCGCCGCCGGCGCGCTGATCGTCGCCGGTGGCCTGCTGCAGATGCTGTTCGCGATCGCGGCCTGGCCGCTGCTGCGCTACCGGCCGGAGCGGCAGGCTCTGGCCGACCTCTGCCGCCAGCTCGCCGCCAGCGCGCGCGAACACAGCGACCACGCGCAGGCGCCCCCGGTGACGCAGGCGCTGCTCGACGTCGAGGCGCTGCTGCACGGCAGCCACCGCGCGCGCGGCGAGGCCATGGAGACGTTCCGCATCCTCGCCGGCGTGGTCGAGCGCATCCGGCGCGAACTGCTCGCACTCGGGGACCTCGAGGCCATGCTCGAAGACGCCGGCTCGGCGGCGACGCTCGCGCGGCTGCGCGAATACGCCGCGCGCGCGCTCGTCGCGCTCGCCGCCGCGCTCGAACGTGGTGCCAGCCCGCTCGCCGCGACCGCGGCGATGGAGGGCTTCGATTCCGCGCTCGAGGCGCTCGCCGCGGACGCCACCGCGGCCGCATCTCCCCGCGCACGGCGCCGCCTCGCGATCGCGCTCGCGCGCGCGAACGGGCTCGCCGGCCAGCTGCGCGCGGCGATCCGCAACGCCGATTTCGCCGGCAGCCGCGGCGAACTGCGCGCGAGCGCGGCGGAGGCGCGCCTGCCGCGCCCGCTGCGCCAGCGCAATGCCTACGCCACGCTGCGCGCCAACCTGAGCCTGTCCTCGATCGCATTCCGCCACGCCCTCCGCTGCGGCGCGTGCCTCGCGCTCGCAGTGGCCGGCGAACGCCTCGCGGGCATCGAGCACGGCTACTGGATCCCGATGACCACCGCGATCGTGCTCAAGCCGGACTTCGCCGGCACCCTGCGCTTCGGCGTGCTGCGCGTCATCGGCACCCTGCTCGGCCTGCTGCTGACCTCGCTGCTGGTGCACTACGCGTTCGGCGGCGAATGGGAGCGGCTCGCGCTGCTGGCCGCGCTGTCGATCGGCTTCCGCCTATGGACCACGGTGCACTACGGCATCGGCGTCATGCTGCTGACCGGCCTCGTCGTGGTGCTGCTGTCGTTCTACGGCGTGCCGCCGGGCGAGACGATGCTCGCGCGCGGGCTCGCCACCGCGGTCGGCAGCGCGCTCGCCCTCGCCGGCTACCTCGCGTGGCCGAGCTGGGAGGGCCAGCGCGTGCAGGCCGCGCTCGCGGCGATGATCGATGCCTATCGCGCGCACCTCGCCGCGCTGCTGAACCAGGATGCGAACGCACGCGCGGCCGCCCGGTCCGCCGCGCGCAACGCGCGCACGAACGCACAGGCTTCGCTCGAGCGCTTGCGCGGCGAACCGCGCCTCGACCGCCGCCTGCTCGCCCTCGGCGAGAGCGTGTTCGCGCACGCGAACCGCTTCATCCGCGCCGGCATGGCGCTGGAAGCCGTGATCGACGATGCCGCGGAGCTGCCGGAGCGGACGCGCGTGCTCGCGTTCGCCGCGCGCGTCGATGCGGCGCTGGCGGAGGTCGCCGACGCCCTGCGCCGTGACGCGGCGCCGAACGTCGAACGCCTGCGCACGGCCGAGCGCGAACTCGCCGCCCTGCTGGAACCGATCCCGGGCGAAGCCGCGGTCGGCATCGCCGACGCCTGCGACCGCATCACCGACAGCGTCGACACGCTGGCCCACCTGCTGCGCCAGTACCACGCCGCCGGCACGGGGAAACCGTTTCCAGCCTGATCGCTCGCCCGCGGCCGGCCCGGGCCGCCGGCGGCGAGCGGCGGCGCCGGCCCGCGTGATAATGTAGGCGACGGCGCCGAAACGCGCCGAGGGGGACACGAGGTCAGAGCGTTCTTTCGGGCTGCGCGAGCAGTCCGCCGTGCCGACGCTGCCCATGGGAAGGGGTGGCGCCGGGTCGCATCCGTTTGGGGGAGATCATCCGATGAAGTCCAGTTCCGCCGATGGTGGCGCGGTCGCGCGCAGCCGTCGTCCGTCCACGTTCCGTTCGCTGCTCGCCGCCGGCCTGCTCCTCGCAGCCACCGCCGCGTCGGCCATCCAGCCCTACGAGCCCGAACCGGGCGCGCCCTACCCCAAGCTGCGCCAATCGGTCATCGCCGAGGACATCGCGGTGCAGCCGCAGCTCGCCGGGACGACGTCGCTGACGGCGACGACGCGCGTGGAGGCGGCGGCGTTCCAGCAGCGCTACGGCGGCACCTGGGAAATGCGCTGGGACGAACGCGGCGACCGCCCGAACCTGGTCCAGGGCAGCGGCGTGCCGCTGATCCCCGGCCGCGGCAACTCGCTGACGATGTCGCAGCTCGGCCTGTCGGCGAACGAGACGGTCGACCTCGCCATGGTCGAGGAACGCCTGCAGGACTTCATCGGTGCCAATTCCGACCTGCTCAAGACCAAGGGCCTCGACTTCGCCCTCGACCCCGCCAGCAGCATCCCGTACGGCGCCGGCAACTCGCACTGGTTCATCGAGTTCGCCCAGGTCAAGGACGGCGTGCGCGTCGACGGCGCGAACCTGTTCTTCCGCATCGCCGCCGGCAACATCATCCAGTTCGGCGCGACCCGCGTGGCCCCGGTCACGATCGACGTGCAGCCGGTCTCGAGCCGTGACGCTGCGTTCGACCTCGCGCTGCGCGAGCTTGACTTCGCGCCGGACACGCGCCTGGCCGAGATCGTCGAACCGGGCGAACTGCTGCTGCTGCCGGTGACCCCGGACGGCGCGAACCCGCACGACGGCTACGCCGGCGCGCCCGGCAAGGGCTACGCGCACCGCCTCGCCTGGCGCTTCGTGTTCCGCGTCGCCGACGACCCGGCGACCTACCGCGTGCTGCTCGACGCGAAGACCAACCGCGTCATCGACGCGCAGGACACCAACGAATACGTCAACGCGACGGTCACCGCCGGCATCTACCCGACCACGAACACCGACCCCGAGATCGTGGTGCCGTTGCCGTTCGTCGCCGTCACGAACAGCGGCGCGAAGGTCACCGACGCGCTCGGCATCTACGACTACAGCGGCGGTACCGCGACGAGCTCGCTCGACGGCAAGTACTTCCGCATGTCCGACAACTGCGGCTCGATCTCGCTCTCCAACAGCACCGACGGCAACCTGAATTTCGGCACCAGCGGCGGCACCGACTGCACCACGCCGGGCTTCGGCGGCGCCGGCAACACGCACGCGTCGCGCACCGGCTTCTACCACCTGACGAACATCAACCGGAAGGCGATCAACTTCTTCCCGAGCAATTCCTGGCTGCAGAGCAAGGTCACGGCGAACATGAACATCAGCCTGACCTGCAATGCGTCGTGGAACGGCAGCACGCTGAACTTCTACCGCTCCGGCGGCGGCTGTTCCAACACGGGCGAGATCTCCGCCGTGTTCCTGCACGAGTGGGGCCACGGCATGGACACCAACAGCGGCGGCGCGGCCAACGAGTACGGCAGCGGCGAGGCGGTCGGCGACACCTTCGCCTTCCTCGAGACGAAGGACGCCTGCATCGGCAAGAACTTCATCCCGGGCACGCCGTGCCACAACTGCACCACCTGCACGGGCGTGCGCGACGTGCACGACTTCGGCCTGACCGGCACCAAGCCGATCGCCAAGCCGTCCAACGTCATCGTGGCAGGCGGCATCAAGTGCAACGACTACACCGGCCAGCAGACCTGTCCGTTCATCTCCAACAGCGGCGTCGCCTACCGCGGCCCGATGGGCTACGAAGGCCACTGCGAAAGCATCATCGCGAGCTCGGCGAACTGGGACCTCACCCAAATGCTGATCTCGAAGTGGGGTTCGACGCAGGGTTGGAGCGAGATGGACCGCATCTGGTACGGCAGCCTGACCCCGAGCAAGAGCGCCTACCAGGTCGCGAGCGGCGGCCAGTGCAACCCGAACGCGACCGTCAACGGTTGCGGCGCGACGAACTGGTACACGGTGTTCCTCGCCGCCGACGACGATGACGGCAACCTCGCCAACGGCACGCCGAATGCGTGCCGCATCTACGATGCATTCGAGGCGCACGGCATCGCCTGCGGCACGCGTCCGGTCTGCAGTGCTGATACCGCGGACTTCGCGCTGTCGATCGTCGAGGCGAGCCAGGCCCTGTGCGCACCGGGCAGCACCACCTACACGATCAACGTCGCGAGCCAGATGGGCTTCAGCAACCCGGTCACGCTGTCGGCGTCCGGCCTGCCCACCGGCGTCAGCGCGACCTTCTCGTCGAACCCGGTGGCGCCGGGCGGCACCTCGACGATGACGCTGACCGCGAACGGCTCGGCCGCGTCCGGCACGTCGACGATCACGGTCAACGCGAGCGCCACGGGCAGCCCCGGGCACTCCGCGACGACCCAGCTCGTGGTCACCACCGGCGTGCCGGCAACGCCGACGCTGACTTCGCCGGTGAACGGCGCCGGCGGGATCAGCACGTCGCCGACGCTGTCGTGGAGCGCGGCCGCGAACGCCGCGTCGTACACGCTCGAGATCGCCACCGACGCCGCGTTCTCGAACATCGTGCAGACGATCCCCGGCATCACGACGACGAGCCAGGCGGTCAGCGGCCTGCTGCCGACCACGACCTACCACTGGCGCGTGAAGGCGACCAACACCTGCGGCACCACGACGTCCGTCGCGTCCAGCTTCACGACCGCGAACGTGATCTGCCGCGCGCCGTCGGTGACGATCCCCGACAACAGCGCCACCGGCATCGGCGACTCGATCACGATCAGCGACACCTCGACGCTGACCGGCCTCAAGGTCTCG